>Ga0208246_1000391_pt1 | contig 36712 bp, 30 predicted proteins | sample RifOxyD2_FD_184039 | JGI IMG/M metagenome (GOLD analysis project Ga0208246, IMG submission 184039) | Soil microbial communities from Rifle, Colorado - Rifle Oxygen_injection D2 (SPAdes) | ecosystem: Environmental > Terrestrial > Deep subsurface > Rock core/Sediment | place: Rifle, Colorado... | reverse complement strand
TAGTCGTAACTCAAAACGACTCGCTCTATCTTGATGAACAAATTTTTAAAGTGATAAATATTACCAGCAACTACATACTCTTAAACGACAGATATAACAGACCTCAAAGTATCTATTTTAGTTCTGAGACAGAGGAGCATAAAAAATGATAAAGCTATTTTACCCTCTGCTTTTTTCAATAATCACTTTTACAATTCTTGGATGTTCAAACGAATATAAAGAGGAGCTTTTAAAAGAGGAGTTAAGAGAGGATTTAAACAGCTCTAAAAATCCATTGCTTAGCAAGTCAAAGATAGAGACTCTTGAAGTTGATGCTGAGCATTTTAAAATATTGCAAGCAGATATTCCCGACAAAGAGCAGATAAAACAGGTAAAAATTCTCGGCGCAAAACTCGATGATGTTATTGCTCTTATCACCGAAGCAACAGATGAGGATATCATATTTCAACTCCAATCAGACAACATCAACAACTCTGCACAATACGGAAATAATTTAGCAAATATTAATGCCGCAAACATTACAAGAACCAATATCAATAACAACACGAACAATTCAAATGAAAACTACGATGAAACACAAATCCGCGAATCAAAGGTTTATGTCTCCGCTTCAAATATCGGGTTTGGCAGATTATTAAAAAAAGCAGTCGGTGATAAGCTTAGCATCCGATATGACGATGAGACATACTATCTTGGGTATATGAAAACCGTAACACTTAAAATCCCATCACTTAGCGGTCTTGCCGATAAGCTAAAAAAGACTCTTGAAACAATCGGAGCTATAAATGTAGTGCATGATTCCATCTCCTCTTCGGTTACATTTTCTGCAAGAGAAAAAGAGTATGCGGACATTATGAACTACTTAGAGATACTGAGGAACAACCTCTATGTTATAGAGTATGACATTGCGATTTACAATGTAGAACTAACGGATAACTATACTCTTGGAATAAATTGGAATCTCATACCGACCTCTACGAAAGAGATTGGCGTGACATCCAAAACAACGTCCGCATTTGGCTCAGTAGGAGCAACAAGCACAACGGCAGGTTTGGGTGCAGTCTTCAACACTATTGACATGTCTGGCACGCTTATCGCTGAAGCTCTTACACAGTTTGGCAAAGTTGAGAGTATTCAAAGACCTAGACTCTTAGGTATAGCGGGAACTGACGTAACGCTTATCGACGGACTTGACGAGCCTTATATCAAAGAGCTAAAAACTACAACTGTGGGCGATAGCGGAGCACAAACCTCCACTGTAAGCGCTTCGGCACTAAGCGGTATCAGAGTCACGCTAAACTCAAATATTATGGACGGAACAGTTCTTACCGACATCTCGCTTGAGATCAACGACATCATCGGATACAGCAATTTTGAAGTTGACAAGGTATCTTACACGCAGCCTAGAGTACATACAAAAAATATCAAAAGCAACATGCGTGTGCAACCGGGAGTGCCTATCGTAATATCTGGTTTATTTAGAAACAAGATGGACAAAGGGTATAAAGGGATACCGGGAGTCGCAAAAACAGAAGCAAGACTTCTTGGCGGAACAGAGTATGAGGGCGGCAAAAAGACAGAGATGGTAATCATAGTAACCCCTAGAGTTATCAAGTATGTAATGAAGTGATGGGCTAAATGGCAATTTTTACGGCAGGATGTATCGAATCGACAAGTAACAGCAAAAAAATTCGCGACAATGTTTATGCGCTTGCAAAACATGATTTAGACTCTCCTGCCATGAAAATATCGGTTAGAAAATCCTCTACATGTATAAATTTTATTGCGTTTCTTCCAAAAGATAAAATCAAACAGGAAAATATTTTAAAAAAAGTTTCCGAATGTGATGAAAAAACCGTAATTATCTTTGAGCTTGACTACAAGCATGTCGGAGTTGTTTGCGAATACGGGCGGATCATAGACTATATCTTAGACAAACCAAAAGAGTTTGCGCAAGAGAGAGGTTATGAAACTCATTTTGTAGACAATGCAAACGGTGTAAAGCTTGTTTTTTTTAACCTTGACGAAAACAGCCGCAGAACCAAGGCCGGTTTTATCTCGCTCGGTTTTACCATCTTACTTACATCGACCATATTTTACAGCGGTTTTTACTATATGCGAGATACAGACATAAACAAAGGGAACAAAGAGCTGCTTGAAAAAGAGTACAAAAGCATAGTTAAAAACGAGTTTGAAAAGTCTGAAAAAATCGTGCAAAAAGTTGATATAGTCAATATTCTTGAAGATATTGAACGTCTTACACAGGCTACGAATGCAACGCTTCAACAGGTGAAATATAGTGGGAAAAACATTTGTGTCGAAGTAAAAGCACTTCAGATAGAGCCTTTTATATCATTGCTTCCGCCGAAAACTACTATCAAGAAAAGCGATAAAATAAACAAAACTGTGCACTACTGCTATGAAACAATATAATCTCTCAATTCTTCTTATCCTTATACTCTTAACCATAAGCATATCAAGCTACTTCTTCTACCTTGATATCATATACAAAGATAAGCTGGTAAAAAATGATGTAGAGTCGCTCTATGATCTTAAACGAATTGCAGGAAAGCCCATCGTTGTTTTTGCGAACACACAAGAGATAGAAGAGAAAACATATGACTACAACCAGATCATACAAGAACTAAACATTGATGCCATTGCAGAGCCGCAAAAAGAGACTATCATTATCAGAGGTGAAATCCATAACACTTTTTCATACATACTGCTTAAGAGGTTGCTAGATATTATAAAAAACGATGAAGTAAATCTTATCAGTACATGTGTAGGAATGGATTGTACGGACAACGATTATGGATTTTTAATAGAAATAAAGCCATATATGCTAAAGTTAAAATAAAAAAGTCCGATATACGACTTAGCTTGTATAAAAAGGATAGAAAATGGTACATGGAAGTAGTGTAAACAGAGGTTTTAAAGGAATGAGAAAGGGTATCTCACTTGTTGAGATGTTAGTAGCGATAATGCTTTTTGGGGTTCTTGCCGCTATGAGTTTTAAGTATGTTAAAACTTTTTATGATACAGATGTAGCTACAAAACAAGCTCGTATCGGAGCTTTGATCGAACAAGGTACACAATTGACAAATGCATATGATCTTTACACAATGAAATATGGTACTGCGCCTACAACTTTAGCAATATTAAGTGATCCTACAGTTAAAATTTTAACAGAAACACCAGCAACAATTGAAGAGATTGGAACGGCAGGAACTGGATGGCAATATTCGCAAGTGGCAAATTTGGCAAGTGGAGCGCTAGGTGCAGTAGCAGGTGGAACAGATACCGTCTATTATTTTGATTTAGCTTCTACTAATGATGATGCAAAATATTGTGCAGTTGTAAACAATATGGCTGATGGCACTACTTCTTTAGATGCGACATCAGCTACATTATTTGTAAGTACGACATACTTTAAAACAGGTAATTACTCAAATTTTTACTGTGTCGGTACAGGTGCCGCTGGTGCCGCACCATATAGAATATTTTTTGTAAAATAATTTTCCTTTGAAAAAAGCATTCTCTCTTATAGAGTTGCTTTTAGTCATAACGCTTATCGGCGTTATGGCTATTCTCTCTTTCTCTTACTTAAATGTCACGACACTCTCAAAACAAAATATAAAAACAGAGTTTCAATCACACTTAAACATCATAACCGCAACCATTTTACAGTGCAAAGATCTTAGCAACTCTATGCCGACTCAGGCCGGCGAAGTAGCGGCAAACGGAACACTCTTAAATACTCTTACATGTAACACATCTCCGGCGTATCAGCTTGATGGCGGACATGGAAGTTTTATACCGCCGCCGCTGCTCAATTTTACGGCTTATAAAGCAACACAAGTCGGAGAGATCTTCTATTTTACTACCACTACGCCGTTAGCATCTGCGAGCTATGAAGTTCTGCAAGATCTCCAAAGCAGTTACTCTGCAAATCAATATGAACTGACAAACAACGGTACTACGGCGACGCTAAACTTTTATCTCTCTCGTTAAATATAATGGTATAATTTTTTAAAAAAAGAAATATGAAATTAGAAAAAATTTTAACGCCAAAACAGCTTGAGATCTGCAGAAAAGAGAAGTACTACTATCAGCAGATCGGTATCAAAAAAAATATTCTACAAATTGCCATAGAGCATAACTTTATTCAAAAAAAAGAGAAGCCATCATCTTACAGTCTTGAAATCATAAAAAAATATGAGATTGTTATCATTAAAGAGGATGAGAAAAATTTTTATATAGAGTGCAAAGAACTGCTCGGTCCAAAACGTCTAAGCGAGCTTCAAACACAACTTGGAAAAAATATTATCCAAAAAGCTATTCCGGTACGGGAGTTTACCCAAAAATTCAATGAGCTTCTAGCCGTAGATCCTGATGCCATCGAGAAGAGAATCAAGCAGTTTAACGGCTTTGACACCGATGACGATGAAGTGCTGTCACTCTTTGAGATGATTTTAAATCACGGCATCAAAAACGGTGTAAGCGATGTACATATAAATGCATATGAAAATTTCTCTTGGCTGAGATACAGAACGAACGGAAAAGTTCAAGCAAAATATCTTCTAAACTCAGAACTATCGCAAAGATTTTCACTAATCATCAAAGAGAAATCAAACATAGATCTAGTAAATGTCCAAACACCGCAAAGCGGTGGTTTCACGCTGGAGTTTCAAGAAACAAAAGTAGATTTTCGTATTGAAATAGCCCCATCAAACTTTGGTGAAAATATAGTAATCCGTATTTTAGACAAATCAAATAATCTCAAATCACTCCAACAGCTCTTTCCAAAATACCATCCGATGCATGAGCATCTCTTTCGCTTTGTAAATCTAAAGAATGGATTTTTTCTTACGGTCGGACCGACGGGAAGCGGTAAAACAACAACTCTAAATGCCATCATCTCACAAAGAGACAGACTCCATGAGATCATTTATACTATCGAAGATCCAATTGAGTACAAGATAGATTTCGTTACTCAGTTCCAAGTCAATGAAGATATAGGTTTTACATTTTCTAACGCCATAAAATCAGTTATGCGCCAAGATCCGGATGTGATCGTCATCGGTGAGATGCGTGACAAGGAGAGTATCGCAACTGCACTAAAAGCGGCACACAGCGGACATATGGTCTACTCTACTCTTCACACCACAAATGCCTACATGGCACTTGAGAGAATTCGAGATGAGGGCGGAGATCTTTTTATTTTGGCATATTCTCTTAGCGGAGTTATCGCTCAAAGACTGGTTCCAAAACTTTGTGAGTGCAAAACAGCGACGACAGATGAGAGCGGAAAAAACTATTTCAAATCAAACAAAACCGGTCATCAAAAAAAAGGCTGCATAAAATGTAACTTTAGCGGATATAACGGACGCATACTTCTAACCGATATGGTTTTCATTCCCTCAGATATGAAGACACGCTACAGCTTCTATATGGCACTTAAAAACAGCAGTGTTCTGAAGGCTTGGGATAAACTCATCACATTTAGTTACTACGAATCGGCTAAGTATCTTTTTGAGCAGGGTTTATGCGACTATGACACTTTAGGGCTTGAGCTTCTCTCACTAGGTTATATGGATGAAAATTAATCTCTACACTATGTTAAAAACATTGCATTTTACGTTGCAAAACGGTAAAAGCCTATCAAGCGGCATGCAACTTCTCGCAATTAGTGCAGAGACAAAAAAAGAGAAAAACACCTACCAAAAAATATATAATGACCTAAAAGAGGGAAGTACATTTTCTGCAGCCTTAAAAAAAAACCGCCTCGGTTCGCTGGATGTTTTGCAGTTTATATCCATTGCCGAAAAAGGAGTCAGCTTTAGGATTGCTCTTGGAAAAATCATTGCCTATTTGGAGATGAAAGATCTTTATGAGAGGGAATCAAACGAAAAAACGAATATACCCTTCATCTACCTCTTTATATCCTCCATTATAGTTATCGCTGTAAAGTTTTTTGCCATTCCATACCAGATGCAAGAGGCACAAAAATACAGCAAAGAGATTTTAGCTATGATTGACACTCATCTTGGCATCGCTCAGCTTATGAGCGATACGCTTTTTCTATCTCTCGTAGTGGTTGCATTTTACTTTATAGTTTTGTTAACCGCCCTCTTTAGCCACTCTTTTCTTATTCAAGGCATTGCCAAATATGTAGCGCTTCTTCTTCCTTTTTCATCTAAAATCATCATAAAATTTGAAAAATTTATGCTCTTTAATATGCTTGGAGAGATGCTTCAAAGCGGTATATCCTATAAAAAAGCTCTAAACTCGGCTATTTTGACAATATCTGTTATAAAATTTAAAAAGGCTCTTCGAGAGACACTTGATAGCATAAAAAATGACGGAAAATTTACATTTCACTCTAGCTTATATGACGGTGTTGAAAAAGGGTTGCTGCTTGGAGCCGGAACATCGATGCAGGTGGGGACTATTATGAGTGAAATCAGCAGCCGTGCAAAAACTGAAGCACTTATGCTCACTACAAAGTTTTTTCGTCTTGTTACGATGATGTCGATATTTATGATGGCATTTGCAGTATTTATAGAGTTTTATACTGTAGTGCTGACTCAGATTATTATACAAAAAGGTCTTATAGATATGACTCGCGGAAACGGAACTTTTTGATGAGAAGAGGATATCTTTTAGCTGAGGCGATGATTGCGGTTATTATTGCAGGTATTGTTGCGGCAATTTTTACAACTATGAACTACTATACTCACCTGCAGTCAAATACTCTTAAAGGGCAAAACTCAAAAACTATCCTAGAGGTTATTAAAAGCCGTCTTCTTCACACTGCCAAAGATGCTGATAATGATTCATACTTTGAGCTATTAAAAGAAGAAGCAGATAACACCTTGCCTGCAAATCTAGGCTTAGGAGTGGATGCTTGGGGAAAAAGAGTTTTCTACTCAACCATAGATTTGGGTGCTGCAAATGCAGATGCATTATATGCCCAAAATATTATTTCCATCTCTCCAAATACAAATATTGCCGGCAGGCTTGTAAGTTCAGGTCAGGATATGATTCTTGATACAGATAAAGATGACAGCGTAGCTCAGGGGGATGATATCATGCTTGAGATTGGGGTTGGAGAGTTAAATCACTTCAAACTCTACGGCTCATCAGAGATAACGACGCAAACACGTGGCTATAACAGCGCAATAGTATCGGCTACAGAACCTCTTGCTCCGATTAACGGAGCGCTTTGGTTTGACACTGCTGTTTCAAAACTAAAAATGTATAACTCGACTACATCTACATGGACTCAGATTAATTAAAATCGCTGTCCCATCGTAAACTCAAACACGGCAGTTTTGTCACCCGCTTCTTCTGCTAGAGGTTTTGAGAACATCAACTGAATCGGTCCAACAGGAGAGAACCACTCCAGTCCTGCTCCGAATCCGCCACGGGATAGGTTTTCTATGTTAAAGCCGTCCTCAGCTTTTTCTGTTGTTCCGATATAACCCCAGTCAAGATATGTAACTAAACGCATCTTTGCCTTTGGAACAAGAGGAAAACTGAGCTCAAAGCTGTTTGTTGCACTATATTCGCCCCCGTATCTTCTTACTCCATCATCGGCTGTCACATCATCCTTAGTTTTTGGAGAGAGAGAGTACGATTCATATCCTCTAACACTTCCTATGCCACCCATGTAAAATCTCTCGGCAACAGGAAGAAAATCAAGCTCTTTTACGTAGTTAAACTTCGCTTTATATCTTGCGATAAGATCAAAATTTACATACTCTTCGAGTCCTTTAAATGCAGAGAAATTTGTTCTGCTTTTTATAAAACTTGCATCTGCTCCGATTCCCGCATTTTCAATACTTTGGCTGAGTATAAATCCATTTCTTGGCATATAAAAGTCATCCGTATTGTCATACTTTGCACTTACTGTAACAGAGCTTTTCGCATAATTCTGAAAATAGGGATCATTTATATACGCAGAATCTTCTTCAAATTCATAGCTGTTTTTTGAAAATCCATATCCTAAATGTCCGCTAATGTATCTTGTAAATTTATGACCGACTCCAAAATTCAGTCCATCAGATAAAACGGTATAGTCGTTGTACTGATACTCAGATGTATAAACAGAGAAGTTACCGCTAAAATCGCTATCGTTTAGTCTCGGGTTTGATATGCTAAATGAGTAATTAGACGTCAACTCAGAACGCTCCGCCTTTATACCGACATCAATACCAGATCCCCAAATATTTCTATCATCAACGGCAACACTTATAAGAATTCCGCCGTAGCTTCCATATCCACCGCCTAGTTGAATGTTGCCGGTAGGAGCTTCTTTAACCTTAACAATGAGATCCATTGTTTTATTGTCTATTCTCTTCTCTTCTATCGTATTTCCATCAAAAAAACCGAGTCGACCGAGTGCATTTCTTGAATCTGTCAAATCCGTTAACGAGTACATATCATTTGGACCAAGATATAACTCTCTTCTTATTATTCTATCGAGCGTTCTGCTGTTTCCTGAAATGATTACGTTTCTGATTTTAACTTTATCACCGGGTATAATTTTAAAAACAACTTCAACCGTTTGTTTATCTTTATCTTTTTTAAGATCCGGAACAACCTCAACAAACGCATAACTCAAATCTGCAATAAGAGTTTTGATTCTTTGTGCATCTTCACGAAAAGTTTTAATATTAAAAGGTTTTGCTATCTGAAGTTTTATAAGCTCTTTAATAAGAGCTTCATCCACCACATTTTTAGTCTGGTTTATACTTATGCCGCTTACGCTGTAAACTTCGCCCTCTTCTATCTGGTAGCTCATATCTGCAGTGTAGTTGTCAAAATTCACTTTTGAAAAAGGCTCTTTTACGTCAATGTCCAAATATCCATACTGCATGTAGACATCTCGGATTCTAAGGTGATCGTATGCCAAATCTGCAACCTGCATTTTCCCATCATTTCTACCCCAGAGCCATCCCATAAACTCTCGCTCTTTGTTAGCCGTAACCTCTTCAAATTTACTTACATCAATATTTTTCACGCCACTGTAAATAAGATCTTCGATAACTATCTCTTCACCCTCATTTACCAAAAAAGTAACCTTTACGCTTCCGTTTTCAAGACGCTCTTCTTGAATCTCAACAACGCTGTCAATTTTTGCTTCATGATTTATAGCTTCTATAATTCTTTTTTTTGCGGCTTCAAGTTTTTTCTCGTCATAAAGAGAACCTACTTTGATCTGAAGTATGCTGTTTCGCACATCGCTATCATTCTCTTTCCACCCCTTTAACTCTATTTTTGAGATGTGAGGTTTCTCTTTAAAATGGAATGTTAAAACACCATCGTTATCGATATCAATCCAAATATCTTCAAAATACCCCTGTTTATAATACGCTTTTATTGATGCGTCAAGCATCTCTTCACTTACCGTATCGCCGGCTTCAAACTTAAGCATTCTTAGAGCAACGGATTCAGACATATGAACCATACCCTCATATTTTATAGATTTAATCGTATTTGCAAAAGAGTTTGCTGCTAGAAGAGATAAAAATAGCGGTAAAAATATTCTCATTAAGTTTCCAAGATTGTGAAATAAGCAGAGATTTTACCTTTTATGAGGTTAATATTAAGTAAAATGCAACTTAAATTTATGCATTTAGATAAGACATTACAAAAGCTATAAATAGCACCTCCATAAGCAAAGTTACATTTTTATCTTGAAATTTACTTGCAAAAAAAGTGGTACAAAAACGGTACATTACAATTTTTTCTATTACTTTTTTTGTGCATCTTTAATATATTCATTTATATCATTAACTGAGGAGGCACAAAAAAACAAAAACAGGGATTTCGCAGTTCTATCAAACGAGATTTGAAAACTGAGTATAGTTTTTTTAGAAAAAAAACGAGAGCAAAACGATGAGCAAAAAAAGCAGGGTGGCTGTTTGATTATGAATAAATGTTTATGCTATAATCTCAGCCTTTAAAAACCACAAAAAAGTCATAAATGCGCTCATCTGACATAGATTCTATCCTCAATAACAAAGATAAACTTCTAACACAAACATACTTTGATTTGCAGAGATATTTCGAAGCGAAATATGGTAACGATACTGTTGTTTTTATGGAAATCGGGACTTTTTTTGAGACTTATGAGATCAACAACGACGATGAACAGATCGGCAAAGCCAAAGAGATAGCCGAGCTTTTAAATATTCAGCTTACAAAAAAAAATAAAAGCATTATAGAAAACAGCGATAAAAATCCTCTTCTAGCAGGTGTTCCTGCCGTTTCTTTTGAGAGATACCTAAGCCGCCTTATCTCTGAGCAAAAATATACCGTAATCGTTGTAAAGCAAAAAGGCAACCCTCCCAAAATTAGCAGATATGTCTCGCAAATCGTCTCTCCCGGAACAAACTTTGACTATATTCTTGATAATGACGACAACTATATCGTCTCTCTTTTAGTCGACAAATTTAAAGGTATCTATACCGTAGGTTACAGTGCCATTGACGTTACAACAGGCAAAACTTGGCTATATGAGAGCCACGGAACTAGCGAAGATCCGTCTTACGCACTTGATGAAGTGTTTAATCTTTTAAACACCCATAAAACCTCTGAAGTAGTCATAACATTTTTAGACGGGATGGACGATCAGAGACATGTCATGCAGTATCTCGAAATTCCAGAGCATTACAACTACAGCATAAATCATGAAAGACCAAAAATAGAGTTTCAAAACAAACTTTTTTGCGAAGTCTACCAAATCCAATCTCTTTTATCCGCAATCGAACATTTAGATCTAGAGAGAAGCCCGATGATAACGGAATCATTGGCGATACTTATACACTTTGTCATTGAACATGATATTCACATCATCCAAAAACTCGACCACCCAAAAATCATAGACAACCGCCGTTTTATCTATCTAGGCAACAGTGCCTTAGAGCAGATGGGCGTAATATCAAAAGACAAAAAAGAGTTTACCCTTTTAAAGATGCTAGATAAGAGTGCAACGGCAATAGGAAAAAGACTCTTAAAAGAGAGGCTTTTAAACCCTGTTATGGACAGGACAGAGCTTGAGAGACGATATGATTTGATAGAAAAAGTAACTCCGCATACACGCTACCTCGATGAAGTTATGCGAGGGATATATGATTTGGAGAGATTATCCCGCAGACTTGTTTTAGGAAAACTTCATCCCTTTGAGATTAACCATATCTATGACTCGATGACAAGTATAAAAGAGCTGATGCAATATGCTAAAAAACATAAAATTCTAAAAGCCGCTTTTCATGAGAGCGAAGTGGATGAGTTTTTAAGAGACATCTTAAAAAGCATAGATCTGGATATTTCCCGCCGTTTTACAAATGCGACTATCGATGAAAACTTTTTGATGAGCGGCGTGGATGAGTCGATTGACACTTTGACAAAAGAGAGCAGAGTCATTCTTGTCGCATTTGAAGATATTATGGCAAAAATCGAGCTTCTTTTAGAGAGTGCGAATGCAAACAGTTCAAACTCTTTAGTGACTCTTGGATTACTCGAAAAAGAGGGTTACTACATTTCTTTGAGCAAAAACAGATTTTCAATGATAGAGTCGGAGTTTTACAAACATGAGGATTTTAAAGGGTTTGTAGTTAAAAAACTGACAAACAATGTAAAAATAACATCCGATTTTACGGACAATCTATCGGATAAACTGATGAAAAACCGCCGTAAAATCATCTCTCTTGCAAAAGATAGATTTATCGCCCTTCAAAGCGTATATGAGAGAAGATACGCTCTGCTTTTTGACCGTGTTATAGGCTATGTTGCCGATTTGGATGTAGGTGTAGGCTCATCAAAAGCGGCTCAAATGTATAAACATTCAAGACCGATGATAGTAGATGTCGCAAACGATGAAAACTTTATGCAGATTATGCAGCTTCGCCATCCGCTCATAGAGATCCAGTCTCAAAGCGGCATCTATGTTCCAAACGATATCGTAATGGGAAATCGTACATATATGGATCTGCCGCATCCAAAGAGCGTTATGCTGGATCTTAGCGTACATGACTCTCATGATATAAACGGTGTTCTGCTTTATGGAATAAACTCAAGCGGAAAATCATCACTCATGAAGAGTATAGGTCTAAGTGTTCTTATGGCTCAAGCCGGCTTTTTTGTAGCTGCTTCGGTTATGAAATTTTCTCTTTTTGACTCACTTTTTACAAGAATTGTCTCACGAGACAACCTTGCCAAAGGGCTATCGACTTTTGCGGTTGAGATGCTCGAACTTAAAAATATTTTTAACCGTGCAACGGCTCGCTCTCTCATACTCGGAGATGAGATAAGTCACGGAACGGAAACGCTCTCAGGTGTGGCGATAGTCTCAAGCGCCATCATAAAACTCTCTTCGCTGCGCTCTATTTTTCTCTTTGCGACACACCTGCATCAACTCTCTACTATGCATGAAATTAGAGATCTAAAAAACGTCGTAGATCTACACTTAAGCGTCGAATATGACACACAACTCGACAAGCTTATATTTAACAGAGTTCTTCAAGCAGGCAGCGGAAGCAGTATTTATGGACTTGAGTTTGCAAAATCACTTCACATGGATAGCGAATTTTTAGATATTGCAAACAAGATCCGAAAAAGGCTCGCAAAAGATTTTGATGAGCTGGAGCTTCTTGTAAAAAAGAAAACGAGTAAATACAACAAAGATCTCTACCTTACAAAATGCGTGATTTGCGGAGCCATTGCCGAGGATGTTCATCACATAAGCCATAAATCATTGGCGGACAGCAGCGGTTTTATAGGTCACTTTCATAAAGACGCAAAACACAACCTTATTCCACTATGCAAAGAGCATCATAAAAAGATCCATGAGGGCAAAATAAAAGTGGATGGTTTTGTTATGACAAGCAGCGGTTTAGAGTTAAAATATGAAGAACAGCTCACTAAAAAAGATAAAAAGATTATTGAGCCTGAGATAAATGAAGCCAAAAATCAAGAAGAACCCAAAGGATTTACTCTTGATGATTGGTAGTTAAACTCTATTTTACAGTTTTTAATTTTTGCTTTAATATGATTTTTCCAGCCTCAACACCTGGTTGATTGTAAGCGTCTATGTACATAAATTTGGCACACACTGACGTTAACAGCTCATATTCATACATCAAACTTGCGATACTTTTCTCACTTACGCTATCAATAGTCATAACATCGCACGGAATATCTTGAAGATTATTGATACACTCTATAGTCGCATCCGCTTGTTTATTTATAAGCGATGAAAACTCTATATTATCAAGATAATCAAGCTCTTCAAGACCTTCAAGTTTTATCGGCGGAATTATAAGATTGTTGTCAAAATGCTCAACTTTTATAACACTGAGAGTTTTATCTCTTCTGCCTTCGACGATAAGTTGTAAAAAGGAGTGCTGATCTATAGGTCCGATAATCCCGATAGGAGTAAGCCCCTGTTTTGTTCCGTCTACATCAATTTTGCCTAAGCTCTCACCCCATAGCTGAATGTACCACTTGTTGAATCCTTCCAGCCTTGACGAGTAGGAAAAAACTACGTTGATATTAAAACAACTTTTATTCTCTACAAAAAATCTTGCTTTTTTAACTATTCTTGAGTATGTTTCGCCTTGAGCAAAAAATGAGTCATGCACCTCTTTTGTGCCTGCTAAGAGTTTATCTATATCTATGCCGACAATAGCAAGAGGAACAAGCCCTACGGCACTAAAAACCGAGAATCTTCCTCCTACATTTTTAGGTATGTCAAAACTCTTTATATCGTTTGCTTTCGCATACGCATTTAACTTAGAGTCACTCTCTGTTATTACAAGAGTATTGTTTTTATCGCACTTAATTAAAGAATTTATATATTTGAAAATGGAGATTGTCTCAACTGTAGTGCCGGATTTGGATATTACTATAAAAAGCGCATCGCTAAGGTCTACTCTCTCTATTTTTGATTTTATATCTATGGGATCCGTAGTCTCTAAAAAGTAGAGTTTTTTACTTAGCTTTTTAGAGTGTTTTAAAAATTTATAAATAGCATAAGTGCCAAGCGTACTGCCACCTATACCCATTACCACTATATTATTTTGCTTTACGTTTGAAGCATACTCTTTATAAGCAGAAGTATCACAAAAAGCGAGACTATAGTAACCTATAAACTCCTTCTCTTTTACAATTTGACCAAAAACATCTTCATCTGAAATCGTCGGGTTAAAATTGTCTTGATACTGCATTTTTATGCCTTGCTTTTGTTATAAAAGTAGTTTGTAGCCTCTACAAATCCGTCAACGCTTCCGCAGTCAAATCTTTTTCCTTTAAACTTGTAAGCGATTACATTACCCGCTTTTGCCTGTGTTAAAAGTGCATCGGTTATCTGGATCTCTCCGCCCTTGCCAGGTTTAGTATCTTCTAAAATATCAAAAATATCAGGCGTTAAAATGTATCTTCCGATGATAGCCAAGTTTGAAGGTGCATCCTTAGGTTCAGGCTTTTCTACCATATCAGTAACTCTTAGAACACCCTCTTCCTCTTCAAAACCTGCTACAACACCGTATTTATTGCTATCTTCCAGCGGTATCTCTTCGACCGCCACAATAGAACATTTATACTTTTCAAAAAGCTTTACCATTTGCGTCAGAACAGATTCACCGTCGTTATCACACAAGTCATCTGCCAAAACAACCGCAAAAGGCTCATCTCCGATAAGCGTTTCCCCTGTTAAAATAGCATGACCCAAACCTTTCATCTCAATTTGTCTTGTATAAGTGATGGTACAGTTTTTAACAATGTCTCGGATCTCTTTCATAAGTATCTCTTTTGAAGTTCCGTTTATCTGATGCTCAAGCTCATAAGATCTGTCAAAGTGATCTTCGATCGCTCTTTTTCCACGACCTGTTACTATCGCCATAGTGCTTATTCCTGCCGTTCTAGCCTCTTCAACACCGTATTGCAAAAGAGGTTTTGTAAGGATTGGAAGCATCTCTTTTGGTATCGCTTTTGTAGCCGGCAAAAATCTTGTACCGTATCCAGCGGCAGGAAAAAGACACTTTTGTATCTTTGTTTTATCTTTTGGCATTTTTAAACCTTCATAATTAAATTTTTAATTTATAGACTTTTGCATGAGGCGTTAAAATAACCTCTTCAAACAGCATTTTATCATACTCTTCCAAAACCATCAACTGAATATAGAGTGAATTATATGTTTTTTCGTCAAGAACTAAAAAAGTATTATAGTTTGACATGTAAACCACATTTATTGCTGCAGCATTGTTTAGCAGTTGTATGTTTTTTTGAAGTTTCATCTCTTTATCGTAAGCAGTATGAACAAATCTTTTTACAGGTACACTCTCTTTGCCTATAGTTACGGTTTTTTTCTGTAGATCAAACAAAATCCCCTGCCCTAAGTTGACTATATTTTGTTCCTGTTTAAATGTTTTAGCTGCATAAAAAACAAGCTGATTTCCCACTTCGCCGTTCATCAAGTCTATATTTGAAAAGATAGCGACGGTTGGGTAAATATCTAACATTCTAAAAGGTAGATAAAAGTAGATATCTCTGCTCTTTTGCGGCAGCTTTATATCTGTTTGAAGTGATAGCAAAAAGTCGTTTGTGTCATTAAATCCGTACTCTTTTGTCATCTGCTCGATATTTGAGAATATCGTTAGATTTTTATCTGAGTGATTTTCTAAAGATTTGAATGTTTTTTCGGTATATTCAACATCAAGCCGTGCCATTTTTGAAGCTGTTTGCTGAGGATTTGTAAGCATAAAACTAACCGGAAAATTCACATCTCCATCATGCTTTCCGCCGTCCGTCAATGTTTTTACGTCACTATAGTATCGAAGCGGATATCCGTAATCCCACCAAGAGATAACATAATCCTCCCTTTGCGCTATATTTTTTAACTCATCTAAAATTTTCACCTCATCCGCATTAAATACAGTCGGAACTTTGTACTCACGCACATGAGAGATGTTTGGGTACAAAATGGCTAGTGTAAAAGTAGTCATACTTAAAATTTTCAGTCTATTTGTCGGCATAAAACGTGCGATTTCGGTAATCAAAAAAGCAACTCCAAAAGCTAAGACAGGCACTGCATATATGGTAAATCGAAGTCCTCCGACAGAAGCTAAAAAGCCAAGCCCTATAAGAGGAAGACCAAAAAGCATTACTTTATGCCTGTAGGCTAAATAGATAAACCCTCCGATTGATAGTACAAAAGTAACTATATGTCCGCTTATACGGCTTGCAAATGTCTCAAACGGTATCTGCCCGGCTTCTCTAATCGTCTGCATGACAGAGTAAAAGTGAAGTCCCATCCCCTGCTGGCTTATACTCACGGCATCTTTAAAAACATAAAGTTTTAAAAGAGCCAAAATCGGTTCAAATCCGCCTGAAGCAAAAAAGAGAGCAAGTGAAGCGACTAAAATGTGGTAAATATATCTCTCAAATTGCTCTTGTTTAAAGATATAAAAAATTGCCAAAACCAGAGGAAACCGTATAAATCCGTCAAGATTTAGCATGGCAAACATCATAAGTGCCAAAAGCTTATAGTTGTAAAGGTTTTTTCTATCAAAGATAATAGCATAAAGAAGAATAAGACCAAAAAATGAGAACTCTAAAGAGTAACTTTGAGGATACCACCATCGATAGATCAAAATATCAAGTGCGGTAATGAGAAGGTATTTGTCTTCATTTGTTTTTATCGCCCAGATGATAGACCAAAGCAGAAACATCGGCAGAACTATGTTTAACATGTCAGTATCAAAGTAGCCGATCATAGTTCGGTTGTAGTAACTGTTTGCAATACTAGCCAAGAGTGCGGCAATAAGACCCATCTCTAAATTTTTTAAATTTTTTGCAATAAGAATTATCGGTACTACAACCAATGAGCCTAAAAATGCAGGCATAAAAAATATAACAGTCTCAAAAGAGAAAGGCAAAACAGTTGCAAAAAAAGCACTCAACCGTGAAGCTGCAGAGTTGATGGGAGATAAATCGTTCTTTTGGTTTACACCGCTTAGTATGTCTCTTGCACCCTCTGCAAAGTAGTAGCCGTCATTTGTATTTATCATAAACTGGGAGTTAAACATAAACGGCTCATATCCGCTAAATTGGTAATACCAAATCAGACGAACGGCAACTGAAAACGCAAATGCAACCGCAATATAGAGAAGCGTTAACTTTGTCTCTTTTTCTTGCTCATTCTTCGCTCGATGACATGTAGTGAGTGTGCTCAAAACTTTAGCCTTTAGTTATATCTCGTTATATAGACTATCTCTCTCAACAGGTGTGAAACCGCTGTTTTTTATAAGCGCTCTAAACTCTTCCAGTTTCATTCCATTTGCGCTCTTTGCACCTGCGGCTGAGTTTATAGACTCTTTCTCAATTGTTCCGTCTAAGTCGTTTGCACCAAACTCCTGAGCAACAAGAGCCAATCCTACGGTTGAAGTTACCCAGTACGCTTTTATGTTTGGCACATTGTCTAAAACTATGCGGCTTATCGCCATTGTTTTTAAGATCTCGTTTGCGGTTATAGGATCTTTTATATTTAAGTAGTTGTTCTCTTTTTGGTAAACAAGCGGAATAAAGCAGTTAAATCCATCAGTAATGTCTTGAAGATCTCTTATGCGCATCATGTGGTCTATACGGTTTTCACGGCTTTCAACGTGCCCAAAGAGCATCGTAACATTGCTTTTTTTGCCTCGCTCATGCCACTTTTGATGGATCTCAAGCCACTGAGCGGATGTAACTTTACCCTTGCAGATATAATCACGTACCTCTTCGTCAAAGATTTCAGCACCACCGCCCGGCATAGAATCAACACCGTACGCAACCATCATGTCGAGTATTTCGTCATAGCTTTTGGAGTAATGGCGTGAGAGAAAATCTACCTCGGCAGCGGTAAGAGCCTTTACATGCAGATGAGGATATGCCGCTTTTATCTTTTTAAAAACTTCCAGATACCACTCTAAACCCGTATTTGGATTGTGTGCCGAGACGATATGAACCTCTTTTATATCTCTTGAGGTTGCATCTTCCACAATGGAGAGTATCTGCTCATGCGTCATCGTATACTGATTTGGATTTTTTCTTGTCGCACTGTAGGCGCAAAATTTACAAACATCCGCACAAACATTTGTCGGGTTTATGTGGCGGTTGATGTTGTAGTATGTTTTTTTGCCATGTTTTTTTTGTCGAATACCGTCTGCCAAAGAGCCAAGCTCAAAGAGATCCATCTCGTAAAGAGATAAAGCCTCATCAAAACTGATACGTTCTCCTGCTAAAATCTTATCTTTTACACTCATATCTATTTTAGAGCCTCAAATTTCTCTAAATCATGAAGTTGTTCCCATGGATAATCACTCTGTCCAACCTGTCCGCGAGCCGCAACATCCGCATATAAAAAAGTCTCTTTTGATGGATGATCCAAATTGAATTTTCTCGTAATCCAGTTTGGAGTCAAAGGAAAGTTATTTAACACAAACTCTGATAATTTATCATCATCTAAGCCGTTTATCACTGTTCCGTAAGTGTCAACCGCAACTGAAGTAGGACTGGCAACTCCGATTGCATAAGAGATTTGAACCAATGCTTTTTTAGCAAGTCCTGCCGCAACTATATGTTTTGCAATGTAGCGTGCCGCATAAAGTCCGCTTCTGTCTACTTTCGTATAGTCTTTTGAGCTTTGCGCTCCACCGCCGATTGGTGCGTAACCGCCAAAACTGTCCACGATTAGTTTTCTACCAGTCAGTCCTGAATCATGCAATGATGAGTGCGATACATATTTTCCCGTCGGATTGATATGAATGATACAGTCGTTTTTATTGTAAAGCTCGCTTGGAAGCCATGCATCGTCTATCAATTCTCCTATAAGCTTTCTGACCGTGATGATATCCATAGTATTTACACATGGAGCAGATACTACGATAGTGTGGATTTTTTGCGGTTGGCATTTTTCAAAGTTCTCTTTTTTGCCGTAATCCATAGTAACTTGAGTCTTGATGTCAACTCCGAGTTTAGATGGATTCTCTTTGGCAAAGTTATAAACTTTTTCCATTAAAACTCTGGCATATGTGATAGCACTCGGCATGTAGTTTTTTGTCTCGATGTCTGCATAACCGAACATTATCCCCTGATCACCAGCACCTGTTTCGCCGTCTTCTTGGTCAACACCTTGATTGATATCGGGAGATTGTGCATTTAAAAGCACTTGAAGTTCTACATCTTCAGGATGCAGACACTCCTCTTTTGTAAAGTACGGATTTCCGTCGTAACCTATGTTTACAAGTGCATCATGAACAATTTTTTTATAATCTTCCGTTGTAACTCTTGTTTTTGATGTTACTTCTCCACCGATTACTATATGCTTTCCTGCAACAAAAACCTCTGAAGCAACCCTTGATTTCGGATCTCCGATGATTAACTTATCGACTATACTATCTGCGATAATATCCGCACATTTATCGGGATGTCCCGGACTAACTACTTCACTTGTAAACAAATACATTTATTTCCTTGAATTATTATCAGCCTGCAGAGATGCCTCTTTGCAGACTAGTTTGAAAAACACCTTTTAATTTTGGCTTATGAAACTAAACCAGGCGCTCTCCACATTGAAGTCGTAATATTATCATCTACTAACTTTAATTGGACTTCGTAAGCTTTCTCAAACTTGACCCGTATCTCATCATAAATCTTTTTATTCTCTAAATTTGGCTCATAAACTCTATCCCAAACGACTAGTTTTTTTGCTGCCTCGCTAATATCTTTATAGATCCCTATACCTACTCCTGCCGCCATTGCAGCCCCTAAAGCCGTTGCTTCGCTAACTTTGGGGATGATAACTCTGCATCCTGTCACATCGGCAACGATTTGAGACCAAAGTTTGCCTTTGCTCGCACCTGCTGCAAAAACAATTTCACTTATCTTCACACCTGAAAACTCTTTAATTTTATCAAGATTTATGGCGGATACTATAGCCGCATTTTCTTGCAAACTTCTAAACATTGAAGCACGGTTGCAAATCTCTGGGTTTATACTAAGGTTTAAAAAACTGGGAGCTGCATGGTACCATTTTGAGTACTTCATGCTGTTTGAGAAAATAGGCAAAATGCCGTATGAGCCGACGGGAACTTTTGAAGCTTTCTCTTCCATAAGTGCATAAACATCGACGCCCTGCTCTTTTGCCTCTAGCTTCTCCATATCGCAAAAAGCATCTCTAAACCATCTCATAACCAAACCGCTAAAAAATGTAATGCCCTCCGCTTGAGAGAGGTTTGGGATAACATGCGGATTTACTCTTATGTTCATGTCAAGTGGCGGAGGCGTATTTTTGTCTATATTTACAACCTGCTGCCAAAAAGAGCCACCAAGAATTGCCACCTGACCAACCTCGACAACTCCAAGTCCTGCCGAACCAAGTTGAACATCGCCGCCGCCCATAACTACTTTAGTATTTTTTGACAAGCCGCTCTCTTTTGAAGCCATCTGAGTAACACTGCCCATAAGAGTTCCAACTTCCAAGACTTTAGGAAAGATATCATCCTTTAAACCGACTCTCTTTGCCATTTCGCAGACCCAATCACGATTTTTCAAAGAAAATATCCCAGTCGTTCCGCCATTGCTAGGATCCGTTGCAATAACTCCACAAAGTCGAGCCAAAATCCAATCCCCAATCATAGAGATTTTCGCCACTCTCTCATAAAGTTCTGCTCTATTGTTCTTTAACCACATGATACGAGGTATTGCCCCAAGCGCAAAAGTCTGCCCCGACTCAGCGTAAAACTCCTCTTCAATACCCTTAAAATTCTTTTTTAAGTATCTGACTTCTTTGTCCGCCCTCGCATCCACATTCGCAACCGCCCAAAGCTCTTTACCATCTTTGTCATAAAGCACTATCCCCTCACGCATGCTTGTAGCACTAAGAGCGGCTATATCTTCACCGCTTAGGTTTACGCTCTTTAGAGCTTCTCTTATACACTCGCACACCAAAAGCCAGTTTGCGGCAAAATCAAAACTCATAGAGTTTGGCACGCCTTCTTCTTGCAAGTGCGTCCACTCTTTTTGAGCAACACTTATCTGATTGCCCAAAGTATCAAATATGACAGCTCTAACACTCCCGGTTCCCGCGTCTATTGCCATTAAGTAGTTCATATTTACCTCTTTTATATATCTAAATTGTTAAGTTTCTTTTATAGCCCTCTTTTAGATTGCTTCGTCATTCTTCCTCGCAATAACTAGTATAAACTCCTTGTCATTGCGAATGCAGTGAAGCAATCTATCTTATGAAACATTTAAACACCCTGTGAATGAATCTCTAAAAGTGTATCATAAAAGTAAGATTCATTCATATAGGTGTAGTTTGTAGCTAATTTGTGCTACAATATAAACATAAAAAACTAAAGGATGGTAAAATGTTAAACTCAACTGTTAGAGCCAGAGTAGATAGCAATCTTAAAAGTGAAACTGAGGCTATATTTGCAAAAATTGGTATGACTACATCACAAGCGATAAATATATTTTTGACAAGAGTAAAGTATGAAAGAGGGATACCTTTTGAGCTAAAAATCCCAAATCAAACAACAATAGATGCCATGCAAGAAGCAAAAAATCTTGATGGGGATGTTGTCTCTATCAAAGAGTTATAAACAGTGCTAAAACTATTTAGAACAAAAACTTTTAAAAAAGACTATATCAAGCAAAATTTATCTGATAAACACTATGAAAAATATATCAATTTTATAAGTTTGTTGCTTCAAGAAAAACAACTCCCAGAAGAAGCATCGGATCATAATTTAGAGGGAAACTATAAAGGATTTAAAGAGTTTCATATAAGTGGAGATATGCTTGTGATATATATCGTAGAAGATAGTTATCTTAAATTAACACGCATTGGAACACACAATCAACTGTTTGAGGGGTAAAAAAGTAAATCTCTGATTTTGCTTTTCAAATTTTGGTAAAAATAAACTACATAAAAGTGGAGATTCATTCACTGGGGTGTAATTTTTATAATTTTTTACAATAATTTTATCATTTAAATGAATATTTTTCGTGTTTGTTTATTTAGTAAATATCAAGCTGTTTTATATATAATGTTCGTTAAATAATTAGTTATAAACACAGGATGTAATAATGGCTTCACTAACTATAAAGTTCCAATTATCTAATAGTACGGGACTGAAAAAAATTATTCATATGAGTGGATTAGGTTACGATTTAATAATACATCCAACTATCCATGGGGAACCAATTTTAACTAGTCAGGCATTTTATTATTTAAATAACTTAGAATCAATTGCAAACTTAACTATAAATCATGATATGAGCCAATTAACAGACAATCAAATTGAATATTTAATTGATAATTACCTATTTGAATATAGTACTATAGATTTAGATTCAAAATTAACTACTAAAGTGACTGATTTGGTATATTGGAGAGATAACGTTCATAGTCTTTATCATAATTATGACAAGATGAATACAGGTGCATTAATTGTTGATAAAGCAAATGATGATGCGGTTATAGATATACAACCTATTGATGACAATACCTGTCTATCTGATTGGTGTATACCAAAAAATTATACTGACGAAATCATTAGTAATTATGTAAAATCTATGCAAGCATTACTTAATAAAAAAGTAATGCTTACAATGATGCCTAATCAGTATAAAGATGGTTATATTGGAAAAAAACGTATATTCGAGTGTTCCGAAGGTTTATTAGATTTGTACCAAGCAGAAAAGCTTGATAATATAAGACGCATAAATCCAGAAGATAACGATTTTCTACTAAAAAGTTCTTTTGACGATGAATATGATATATATCTTCCAATTGAAAATATCACATGTGAAAAATTGTATAACCCACTACTTTTATCATATTATTTTTCGGGTCTTAATGATAAAAATCCACTTAATAATTATGTTGGATACTATAATGTTTTAGAATATTATTTTGAAGAAGCTCCTACTATACTTGGAGTAACCGCAAGATATGAAAGAGAACAACTAAAAGCGGTAATTGATTTGCTTACGGATAATGTCGAGATAAATACCTTTTTTCAGGCTCAACCTCAACCAGAAAACTCTATAATTAAAAATAATATTTCCACATCTTCATCTATAGACATTCAAGGATTAGATTTAACAGTATCCAACTTAGTAGATAATTTATCGAAATGGCTCTACGATATTCGATGTGCTATTGTCCATTCTAAAAAAACTAGACGAGGACAAGAAACTGCTATATTTGAACCATACTCAGAAGAATCAATACATATAAAAATCGCATTACCCATAATACGTTGGCTATCTATTTTATGTATCAAAAAAGATTACGAACTTGGAAATGGTAGAACAAGTTTATAACAAAACGCAGGAGCTAATAGTTTACCCTATCGGGAAAACTATTGCTCTCCTTAAACGTTAGTCTTATAGATTAGATACAAAAAAAGGAAAACAATGCAGACTATGGATTTATTTACTCCGAGGGTAAATAATGAACAATTACATCCATATTTTAAAAGATTAACTCAAGAAAATTGCTATCAAAATGTATTAAATACTATTCAAGAGTGGACTAACTGATTAGCGAATAGAAAAAAAGAGGCAGATAAGTTTATTAAAGAATTTCAAATATCATTTAATTCCTCTTTATGGGAACTTTACTATTTTTCATCTGATCTTTATCCTTACTCATATTGATATTTTATCTTAGAACTTTTTAGATTTCTAAGTATGAATAAGTGTAGCCAGATCAGTTTAATATCTGGGATATAATTTGTTTTTATATCCCCAAAAACTGCTCTACGCTAAAAATCTCCAATCCGCAGTTAAAAAATTTACTATCATTTGTTATGATAGCCGTGCAACCGTTCTGCTTTGCGCATAAACATTGCAGTATATCTTCTAGATCCAAATTCCCGCCTTGTGCAATTTCAACGCCCTCAAAAAGTATCTCTTTGCTAAAGTTTAAGATCTCCCAATCCACAAAAACGATATTTTTCAAATTACACCCCAGCAAATTACACCCCAGTGAATGAATCTCCACTTTTATCAAAAAACTATGCATGTAAGTTTTAACTAAAAAATACCATGCTCAGAGATTTACTTTTTACTAAAAAAGCAAAGTTTAAAAGTTAAGGGAATTTAAAAACAGTGAAATCATTTCACATGGTTAGGCAATGCTACAAGTTTTCTAATTTCATCAGCAACAGTGTGTTATAATAATTTCACAATAAAATTAAATTTAAAGGATTTGAAATGCACTCTTTGGTGTTAAATGTAGATGACAGTTTTTATAGTCAGCTACTATCTTTTTTAAATCAAAACAAACCACGAGTGGACATACTTGAAGATATAAAAGATGATGGGTATCCATCAATCTCAAAAGATGAAGCAAGAGCAAGAGTAAGTGCTGCAGTAGAGGAATATAGAAGTGGAAAAATGAGAACAGTGCCTTATGCTCAAGGTATGGATGAAATCGATAAGTGGTTAAATACTCTTTAATGAGAATAGAAAAAAATCCATCTTTTAACGATAAACTTTTCTCCATTTTAAAATATATTGCCATTAACAACCCTGCAAATGCTAAAAACTTCAAAAAAGAGCTAGACAAAAAAATAACTGCTCTTGTAAATATGCCTTTTAAGTACAGACAATCAATTTATCATGATGATATAAATGTTAGGGACTTGGTTTTCAAAGGCTATACTATAACCTATATCATAGACAATGACATGATAGTTATCATTGATATATTTAAGTGGGAAAATAGATAAAGCAGTAACACCTGTAAAAAATAGGTGTAATAAGTTACGCCACTCGCCAGTGTGAATGAATCTCCACTTTACTTCATTTTAAAAAGTGGAGGTTAATAGTTTTAGTTTACGTTTCACTTCGACGGACAACTCAATAAAGCTTTAAATTTATGATGCAGTGAATACTCCCTAAAAAAGCGGTTTTTTATCTATATCTTGACATGTTTTTGCATCAACAGTTATGTCTACTATAGTTTTGGATGAATTTTCAATTACATACCTATAAAACATTACAACTCCTGCGTCGATGCCTTTTCTTGATTGTGCGTCGCTACAAGCACCGATAGCATCAACTTGTTTATCTGTAAAAGATTTTTTTATATATTCAAATACCTCTTTTTTTTCATTTTGGGTGATATCTTCATATTTTTTTTTGAGAACCCTTGTTGCGAAAGTTGCCATATCTACACTTTTCAATATCGTTACTACATTATCATTACTAATTGCCGAATGAATGATTGTCAAATCATCAATACGATACGGTAGATATGATTGTAAGTTTGTAGCGATTTGCTTTGCCTGCTTTGTTACACTGTTTTTTTGTACATCTGCTATCACAATTGAAGCAAGACATAAAGTGAATAACAATATTTTTTTCATTACACACACCTCATCAAATTTTAAAAATTATATCACATGTTTTATTTTGGTGATGCAAAAAATACAACGGATATGTGCTAATATTTATATATTATATTGGTGAATACCAATAGCAAAAAAGGATTTTTAAATGTCAACTAATCGCAATAAAAATATAGTTAAACTAGCAGGATGGGGTGTTTCTTTAATGGCGTTTATTTATACAGTTGTAGGCTACATAGATATTGCCTCAGATGCTTCAACAAAGGCTTATGCTCCTTTGGTAATCTTAGAAGGTGCTTTTTTTATCTCAATAGGTTTGATAGTGGTATGGGTTGGAAGAAGAAAATCTGAATAAAGTGGGTCATTGTTTCACTTTTTACCAATTACTATTGTTCCAAAAATTTCTTTAATGCCAAAGAGAGTTCATCATCGCTCAAATTTTCTTTATCGGTTTTACAGTTAGACACCTGAGAAGAATGGCACTAACTTGAGCTTTTTAGCACTTATTTCGGAGACTAAAAATAAATGAAACTTAATTGGAATGAGGCTTTAGCCTCGCCATAGTACGGGACTGAACTCCCACTTCCAAGCAGATTCACATAAACAGGTAAACATATTAGATTTTTTTATCTCTTTTTTAAACTCCTACCCCAAAACTTCTAACTCATCACTATATTTATCTTCACAGTACTGCTCATAACTTGATTTATAGATTTTGTAATGTTCTGATGCCTTATGCCCGTCAAGTGCGGCTTCATTTCTCCATGTCTCAACCGCAAAAAACTTTTCAGGTCTATCTTTGCATTGGAAGATCTCGTAAAATATACATCCCTCTTCAGCTTTTGATGGCGCTACCATAGCACTTAGCAACTCTTTCATTTTATCAATACCGTCTTGTTTGGCTATAAATGTTACTTTCTTTGTTATTGTCATTTTTTATTCCCTTAATTTTGTTTTACAAAATGAAGGCAACCCTTCATCTATTTTATTACGGCATCGGAACTAGTCCCGCTACCTACGCTAACGCTATGTTTCCTTCGGCAGGAAGCCCAATTGCACTAGTACAATTTTAATTTGCTTAAATTTTAATCTAAGGATTATAGCAAATTAGCATATAATAGTAGAAAAAATCAGGACAACTCCCTTGGATTTAGTGCTACGAATTGAAGATATTATAGAAAAAAACGGCAGTGATTTTGAGCTTTCTAAACTCTTTAAAGCCTTTATAAAAGAGTATAAAACTTCACTAAGCGAACTGTTTAAAAAGAATCAAGGAAAAGATTTTCTAGTCCGCCACACAAAACAGTTAGACTCCATTATCTCTTTAATGTACAAAACCACGCTTAGACGTGTTTTTGGAAACTACCTGCCTATGAGAAGCTCTATTCCCATAGCCATTGTAGCACTGGGGAGTTACGGCAGAGAGCAGTTGTGCGTCCACAGCGATATAGATCTGCTTATAGTCTATGAAAAAGTCGAGGGTTTTCATAGCGAACTCATCATTGAAAAATTTTTCTATCTTGCACTTGATTCAGGACTTAAACTTGGGCATAGAGTACATGAAGTGAATGATCTCTTTGACTCAAGCAATAAAGACATCACGATAAGAACCTCGCTTATGGAAGCGAGATTTGTAACAGGATCGTCTCTAACTTGGCTTTCATGTTCCAAAGAGCTAAACAGAATAAGAGTGCACAACCAAAAAGAGTTTATTCTTGCCAAAATCGAAGAGGCTCAGGCAAGACGTAAAAAATATCCAAACTCAATGCAGCCAAACATAAAAGAGAGTGTAGGCGGGCTTCGCGATTCAAATCTTATATTTTGGATTGCAAAAACCATACATGGCATCACAAGCTTAAAAGATCTAACCGGAGTTTTGTTCTTAGACGAAGAGTACAAAGAGTATAGAGCGGCGTTAGAGCTGCTCTTTCGTGTAAGAAGCGCATTGCACCTTATAGCAAACAAGCAAGAAGACAGACTTCTTTTGGAGCATATTCCAGAAGTCAGCCGTCTTCTTGGCTTTGCCTCTCAGCAAAAAATGGTTACAAAAGTTCTTGAAGCGCAGTGGCGCATAAGCAACTTTACTCAAATTTTTGTAAAAAAAATGGTACGACCTTACATTACAGAGATGTCTAACGTAGCAAAATTTAGAAAAAATCGACTTACTCACGGTATTTATGAGCTTGAGGGAAGAGTTTATGCTTCTTACAATCTTAAAGCCCTGCCGCTAAACAAACTGTTGGAAATTTTAGTATCTCTAAAAGACAAAGCGTACCATTTTGATGCAGGTTTTTTAAATCAACTTACCTATACAAAGATCCATTATCCGCTGCAAGCAAAAACATACATGCTGCTTAGAGAACTTTTTAAAAAAAGGCACATGTACAGCTTTTTAAAACTCTTCTATGATGCCGGCATTCTTCACCATCTATTTCACACTTTTAAAAAAGTGCTTCATCTGCCGCAATTTGACGGATACCACCACTATCCTGTAGATATTCACTCCATTAAGTGCGTAGATGCGTTGGAAAACATAAAAGAGCCATTTATCAAAAAACTTTATGATGAGTTTAGCGAGGATGAAAAGCTGCTGCTAAAAATCGTAACGCTCTTTCACGATACGGGAAAGGGAAGAGTTCAAGATCACAGTGAAGTAGGTGCAAAACTGATAGCTCCTTTTGTAAAAAAGATGAAACTAAAAGATGAAGAGGTTGAGCGATGTGTAACTCTGCTTAAGCAACATGTAACCATGAGTAATGTTGCATTTAAAGAGAATATTCATAATGAAAAAACACTCTATAAATTTATGTCAAATATAGGCGATGTCAAAAATCTAAAACTGCTATATGTGCTGACTTACGCAGATATCAACGGCGTAGGCGGAGATACATACAACTCTTTTAACTCAAAACTCCTGTACGAACTCTATATTAGCGCGCTTGAAGTGGCAGAGAATTTTGGAAGAATCAGCGATGCTACAAAAAGAATCAATATCGAAAAACGTGTACAAAAGCTTCCGGAGTTTCTTGAACTGCCAAAACTGCTGCAAAATAAACTCTTAAGGGTTGAATCCAATCTCTTCTTTTTTAAACACATGCCTCATGACATTATAGAAATAGCAAAACAAGCGGCACTGACGAAAGATTATGCTTATACTATAAATACACACACTTCGCTAACAATAGAGATTTATAGAAAAATTCAACTAAATATCGGCTATCTTTTAGCATCTCTAAGTCATCTCGATGTAGCATCTATGGAGATTTTTACGCTTTTTGACGGTGTAAAATATTTCAAGATAGAGTTTATTGAACATGTGGATGAAAACGAATCATTTACGATAGAAAATATCATTAATAACGCTTTTGATATGAGTAAACATATAAAACTTAAAGACGTAACCATACATAAAAATGAGATAAACATTGATTGCGAACACTCGCTAACATATGCCGAGGTAGCAGTAAATACACAAAATCAAAAAGGGCTTTTAGCTTATATCATGGAGTGTTTTGAAGAGCTAGGCATAAATATAGTAACGGCAAAAATTCATAGCACCAAACATAAAGTAAGAGATAGCTTCTTAATCGAAAAACAAAACGATATATGCAATAATGTCGCAAAAATATATGAACTACTAACAAAAAAAACTTAAATATATGCAGCTTTATGCGGCAAGCTTTAGTGCCATAGCGGCTAGCTTAGCCAAAGGAATTACTTCCTTTGGCGTTTAAAATAGATGAAGGGTTCCCTTCATTTTATGTAATAAAATTAAGGGAATAATTAAATGTGCGGAATTGTCGGTTACTTAGGTAAAAAAAATACAAAACAAATTTTATTAGATGGACTTAAAGAGTTGGAGTATCGCGGTTATGATTCGGCAGGCATAGCCGTCTTACAAAACGGCAACTTTTCAAACTATAAAGCAGTCGGAAAGCTTATAAACCTTGAAGAAAAAACAAAAGATTTCATAACAGAGGGTTTTGCAATCGGTATCGGTCACACAAGATGGGCAACTCACGGAAAACCGACCGAGTTAAATGCACATCCTCATTTAGGCGAATTCTCTTATGTAGTTCATAACGGAATTATTGAGAACTATGCAGAGCTGAAAAAAGAGTTACAAAGCAGCGGAGTAACATTTTTAAGCCAGACAGATACTGAGGTTATCGTACATCTATTTGAAAAAAATCAAAAAAATTCAACAAACTCTCTTGAAGCATTCGCCAGAACCATAAAAGAGCTTCATGGAGCTTATGCAATTTTACTTGTAACAAAATCAGAGAACGACACTATCTTTTTTGCAAAACACGGCTCACCGATGTTAGTCGGCATAAACGGCGAGGATGAAAAATATTTCGCATCCTCTGATACTCCGCTTATCGGTCATTGCCAAAATGTAAATTACTTTGAAGACGGCGACTATGGATATGTAACTCCAAAAACAATAGTCATATATGATAAAAACGGAGTAAAAAAAGAGGCTAAATTTACATCTCTTTCACAAAATAAACTTTCCGCTCAAAAAGAGGGATATAGATTTTTTATGGAAAAAGAGATCTACGAGCAGAGCGTCGTAATCTCAGACACTTTGATGGGAAGGCTCAGCGATAAAGAGATTATTTTTGATGAGCTTGACGCTACGCTATTTGATGGCATAAACGAGATAAAACTTTGCGCATGCGGAACATCTTATCATGCTGCCATGAGTGCTTCGTACCTTTTTGAGAGATACTCGAAAATAAAAACTTCTCTAGAAATTGCAAGCGAGTTTAGATACCGAGAGCCTATTATGAGTAAAGATACTCTTTTTGTAGTGATTTCTCAAAGCGGCGAGACTGCCGACACGCTTGAAACTCTAAAAATGGCAAAAGCTGCAGGACTTAAAACTTTAGTAATCTGCAATGTCGACAACTCGTCAATGGTTAGGCTTGCCGATGCAACTATTTTAACAAGAGCGGGAATAGAAAAAGGAGTTGCTTCGACAAAAGCGTTTGCTACGCAAGTAACTGTTTTTTGGATGCTCTCTCTTTACATTGCAAAACTCAAAAATTCACTGGATGAGAGCCAAATTACAAAACATATCTCTCTTCTTCGTGAAATTCCCTCTCATGTAAAAGTAAAGGATGATATGCATGAACGCATTAAAAGATTGTCAAAAAGATATCTTCATGGACATGGCTTCTTCTTTATAGGTAGAGATATTTTTTATCCTCTTGCTCTTGAGGGTGCACTTAAACTCAAAGAAATTTCATATATGCATGCGGAGGGATACCCGGCGGGAGAGATGAAACACGGTCCTATCGCTTTGGCAGATCCTGAGCTGTTTACTATCGCACTGTTGCCCAAACATCTTCATTATGAAAAAACAAAAAGCAATGTCGAGGAGTTGAGCGCAAGGGACTCAACCATTTGCGCAATAAGCCAAATCCCGTTTGATAAAGCGGATGATTTTATAGAAATATCTCCATGCAGCGATTATATGCTGGAGTTTTTTGAGATGATGACAGTCGTTCAACTGCTCTCTTTGGAAATATCAATAAGACTAGGAAATGATGTTGATATGCCAAGAAATTTAGCAAAAAGCGTTACAGTTGAATAATTAATTGTTATTTTAAACTAAATTTATATTTTATTAGATATTATTGTCACAAAAATTAATATAAAGTGGTTTTCATAATGACAACAAAATCTAAACTTCTGCTTATTGTTACGCTTATGCTTATTGGTTTAACTGCGGCAACTATTGTCAATACTTCTCTTAATTTCAGAGACTATAGCATCAACAGTGCAGTTGAAAAATCACAAATGGCCGCAAATATAGTAAAAGACGGCTTAACCGCCCACATGGTAAACGGCATAATGGATAAGAGGCAGTATTTCTTAGACAAAATTGCAACAAGCAACAATATAAAATCTCTATGGATTGCAAGAGGTGAAAAAGTAATTTCACAGTACGGTGAAGGTTTAAACAACGAGTCAGTTAGAGATGCAATTGATAAAGAAGTTTTAAAAACCGGAGAAAGCATACAACGAGTAGTGGAAAATTCAAAAGAAACCACGCTAAGAGTCACTATTCCTTATAAAGCATCAACACCCGTAGATAACACAAATTGTATCTCATGTCATAATGTAAACAGAGGTGATACTCTTGGGATCATAAGCATGGAGTTTGATATAAGCGAAATGCGAAGCAGCGGCATGGTGACTATTCTTAAAATTTTAGGAATAAATATTTTATTTATAGTTGTTGTTCTTATGCTTATAAACTATTTTGTAACTCCGTACATGAACCTCTTTTCAAATATGCAAGAGGGAATTAAAAAAGCATATAGCGGAGATTTTACTCATGAGTTCACATCAAAAGTAGGCGGAGACGCTAAAAATGTTGTGGAACAGATGAACTCTCTCTTTCGCAAGATGCAAGAGACTTTTGGAAATATAAAATATAATCTTGCAACTTTTATTCCTCAAGGAAGCGTATCTTCGAGTGATCCGCTGCATGAAGCAAGAACAATTATCAGTGAACTCTCGGATATCTACAAATTCAAAAAAACTATTGAGTTAGACGGCTCAAAAGATGAAGTATACGGAAGAATCGTGGATATACTCAAGCTTAAGTATCATGTAGGACACTTTGCTTTTTTTGAAGTAAACAATGTAACTGCAGAGAGAAAATTAATCTATACAACTGAAGAAAAGCCTATGTGCTTTGAAAAAACCAATAAAAATGCACTAAACTGCAGAGCATTTAGAACAAGCAGCGTAACAATTTCTACAGAGTTTCCAAACCTCTGTAAAGCATGTTTAGATACGGAAATTAACTATGTTTGTATACCTTTTTATATTAATAATGATATTTCACTAACAGTTTCTATGACATCCGACAAGATAGAAGAAGTAGATCTGATGAAGAAAAATATCTCAAGCATTAAGCACTATCTTGAAGCTGCAAAACCTGTTATTGAGAGCCAGATTTTAATGGAAAAATTAAAAGACACCTCTCTTCGTGACGGTATGACCGGACTTTACAACAGACGATTTTTAGATGAGTTTATTGATAAAATATTAAGTCAAGCAAGCAGAAGCAATGACACTTATGCTGTTTTAATGCTTGATGTAGACTTCTTTAAAATGGTAAACGACACCTATGGACATGATGTAGGGGATAAGGTAATAGTATCACTTTCTAAAATCTTAAAAAATAGTATCCGCGAATCTGATTTAGCAATTCGCTACGGCGGAGAAGAGTTCTTGATTATGCTTCATAACGCAAATGACGAGGGAATGAGAAGCGTTGCCGATAAAATACATTCCGAGTTTGCAAAACTCTCTTTTGATGTAGGCACAGGTGAACCTCTTAGAAAAACCATAAGCATAGGTATAGCAAAATTCCCTATGGACGGCGATACTATATGGAAATGTATAAAGTATGCAGATACAGCTCTCTATGAAGCAAAAAATACTGGAAGAAACAAGATAGTAGAGTTTACACCTGAGATGTTCAAAAGCGGTGATGAATTTTAATTATTAACTATTGCACGTCTCTTTTAGAGGCTTGCAATTAAAAGTACTCAAAAAATCTATCTCTTAAAAAATCAAAGTGCCACACAAAAAAGAAGCGTACAATTAGTACGTGACGAGCGCACCCTGAACAACTGGGGTGTAACGACGCAGAAGATGCGCCGCTATTTTGATTTTAATTAATGTTTAGTACTGCAAGCAGAAACACCCGGAGGTGTAGTCGGCTGAACACTCTCATTGCTTGCTCCGCCTTGTGCATTTACCGCTTCGATAGTAGCCCAAATCGACTCGGCAGCAGCCATATAGCGTTTTGCACTCTCACTTGTAGGGTTTACGAAAGTAATTGGTTTACCCTCATCTCCGCCTGTTCTGATACTTTGCTCAATCGGGATCTCTGCAATTACTTTAGTGTCGAACTCTTTAGCCATAGGTTCTGAAGTCCCTTTGCCAAAAATATCATACTCTACACCAGTATCAGGAGCGATAAAACCACTCATATTCTCGACTATTCCCGCTATTGGAATATTTAATTTTTTAAACATATCAAGTGAGCGACGAGAGTCATCAAGAGAGACTCCTTGTGGAGTAGTAACCGTTAAACCTGCAGTCACAGGTACGCTTTGAGCTAAAGTAAGTTGAGCGTCCCCTGTTCCCGGAGGCATATCGATAACTAAAACATCTAAATCACTCCAAAGTATATCTCTTAAGAACTGCTCTATTGCTTTCATAATCATAGCTCCACGCCACATAAGAGATTGACCAGGTTCCATTAATGAACCCATTGACATAACCTCAATTCCGTATGCTTTTATAGGAAGAACTTTATTTCCGGTTACCTCAGGCTTGATATCAGCAATACCCATCATACGAGGGATATTTGGACCATAAATATCAGCATCCAAAAGACCCACTTTTTTACCCTGAGCTGCAAGTGCAATTGCAATATTTACAGATGTCGTAGACTTACCGACTCCGCCCTTTCCTGAGCTTACCATCAAAAAATTTTTGATATGCGGTGCAATGTTTTTGCTTTTTGGCTTTGGAGCCTCAGGCATTTTAGGAGCTTTAATATTTACGCTTATATTACCTGCACCTACGGCTTTGAGCTCTTTTGTCGCATCATCTGTGATTTGTTGTGCAACTTCCGGTGCACTTGAAGTAATCTCTACATTAAAACTAACATCATTTCCGTTTAATTCTATACTGTTTACAAAACCAAAAGTTACTATATCCTTAGTAAAACCGGGATATAAAACTTTTGATAGCGCTGAATTTACAATATCTTTAGTCATATTTTATGCTTTCCTATATCTTAAATTTAATTTTATAACTCTATCATAATTAAATAAGACAAAAATTGTCCTATATCAATTAATCTGATTTTTTAAGCTCTTTGAGCCTCTCTCTCTTTTACTTCTCTTGCGATACGCTCAATTGCTTCAGGATTGTCCATGATATTTTGAGTTATCTTGTATGAACAAAACTTCGGTCCGCACATGGAACAAAATTCCGCTTCTTTAAAGACATCTTGAGGGAGAGTCTCGTCATGATATTCTCTTGCTCTCTCGCTGTCAAGCGCAAGCTCAAACTGTCTTTTCCAGTCAAATCTGTATCTTGCATCACTCATCTCATCGTCGATATCTCTAGCACCTTTTCGACCCCTTGCGATATCTGCCGCATGAGCTGCTATTTTATAAGCGATAATTCCCTCACGTACATCATTTGCATTTGGAAGTCCAAGATGCTCTTTTGGCGTAACATAACAAAGCATACTAGCCCCATGCCATCCACCCACCGCCGCGCCGATAGCCGAACTTATGTGGTCATATCCGGCAGCGATATCCGTAACCAAAGGTCCTAATATATAAAAAGGTGCCTCATGACAAAGCTCTCTTTGAAGCTTCATATTTCGCTCAACCTGATTTAGAGGAACATGCCCCGGTCCTTCAATCATAACCTGAACATTTTTCTCCCATGCACGAAGCGTTAAATCGCCTAAAACTTTAAGTTCGCCGAGTTGTGCATCATCGCTGGCATCCGCCAAACATCCCGGACGAAGCGAATCACCCAAAGAGAGAGCAACATCATACTTTGCACAAATATCCAAAATTTCATCATAAGCCGTATAAAAAGGGTTTTCTCTATGGTAGTGCATCATCCATGCAGCCATTAAAGAACCGCCGCGGCTAACGATTCCCATCTTTCTTTTTGCGATTTTGGGCATAGTCTCTAACAAAAATCCTGCATGTATCGTAAAGTAACTAACGCCCTGTTTTGCTTGACGCTCTAAAACCTCAAGCATTACATCAATACTTAAATCCTCTATCTTATTTCCAACATCATGAAGAATTTGATAAATCGGCACTGTACCGATAGGAATTTTTGAAGCTGCTATTACTGCTTTGCGGATCTCATCTAGATCTCCGCCTGTAGATAAATCCATTGCCGTATCGGCTTTGTAGTGTTGTGAAACTTGAATCTTTTCTATCTCTCCCTGCACATCTGAAGCTATTGCGGAAGAGCCTATATTTGCATTTATTTTACATTTTGCCGCTATTCCGATTGCCATCGGTTCAAGCGTTGTGTGATTTACGTTTGCAGGAATTATCAATCTTCCTCTTGCAATTTCGCTGCGAACCAGTTCTGGAGATAAATTTTCTATTTTTGCGACATACTCCATTTCCCCGGTAACAATACCCTGTTTGGCATAGTACATCTGTGTTTTAACGGGGTCGCTTTGACGTTTTTTTACCCACTCGGTTCTCATTACTTTCTCCCAGTTACTAAATATTATTTACTTTTAACTGGAAATATAGTCAAATAAAGTTAATCTAAAATTAATTTCCCTCTTGAATATTTAGATTTAAATATTTCTCCTCTTAAGATAAAAAAAGCTTTTGGTGTGTATAATTTCGTAACACTTAAAAATTCTAGGAGTTTAATTGTCGAATTTGACACTTATTTTGCTTGCTGCTGGCAGTTCAACACGGTTTGGACTAGATGTTAAGAAGCAATGGCTTAGGGTTGGAACAGAACCTTTGTGGTATTTTGTAGCTCAAAAATTTGAAAAAACAGATTACTTTAAAAAAATTATCATAACTTCGTCAGCTGATGAGATTGAATTTATGAAAAATTATGCTGATTTTACTTTTGTAGAAGGCGGAGCGACAAGGCAGGCTTCTTTGAAGAACTCTCTTTGTGAGGTAGATACGGAATACGTTTTAGTGAGCGACATCGCCCGTTCATGTGTAAGCGAAGAGTTTTTAAACGAAATAGTCTCTTATATCGGCAAAAGCGACTGTGTAGTTCCATATCTAAAAGTCCATGACACTGTTGTATATGATGGTGTAACAATTGACAGAGATAAGGTAAAGATGATTCAAACACCTCAGCTTTCTCGTACATCTGCACTTAAAAGTGCTCTTGAACAGAAAGAGGAGTTTACCGATGAGAGCAGTGCCATAGTTGCAAACGGAGGCAAAAGAGAGTTTATCTTGGGTGAGAGTGATGCTCACAAAATAACCCGCATTGATGATTTAAAAAAATTATCGTGTCTTACTCCGCCATCAAACAACACACTTAGCGGAGTAGGTTTTGACGTACATGCATTTGATGATAAAGGTGAAATGTATCTTGGCGGCATAAAAATAGAGTCTGATTACGGTTTTAAAGCGCACAGTGACGGAGATGTAGCAATACATGCTCTAGTTGACGCACTTCTTGGAGCTGCAGGAATGGGAGATATAGGAATGATGTTCCCCGACAATGATGAT
>Ga0208246_1000390_pt1 | contig 36805 bp, 39 predicted proteins | sample RifOxyD2_FD_184039 | JGI IMG/M metagenome (GOLD analysis project Ga0208246, IMG submission 184039) | Soil microbial communities from Rifle, Colorado - Rifle Oxygen_injection D2 (SPAdes) | ecosystem: Environmental > Terrestrial > Deep subsurface > Rock core/Sediment | place: Rifle, Colorado... | reverse complement strand
GATTCAGTTTTATATTGCTCTTTTTGTAGCTTGAATTTGTTTTCAGATTTGCCGATAACATCTTGAGCTTTTTGCACTTCATGCATGTCTAAATTAAGATTATTGCCGCTAGCTGCTTCAAAAGCTTTTGTTGTTTCGTCAGCATACCTTCTATCTCGCATTTGTTCTACTGCAATCTTACCCGCACCTAATAAATCTGTTTCTTTGATTTTTGAGAGTTCAGGGCTGTTATCGATATAGCTATTTAGGGCATCAGGAAGTAAATCATGTGTTACTGCTAGACCTTGGCGTGATGTAATATTATGAAGCTTGGTAATTGATTCGGAATCGTTCCACGATCTCACATAGTTATCAGCTTTTGCAAGAGTATCAGAATCGTTAAATCCACCTGTTTTTTGAGCTTGTTTCGCAAGTCCGATAGATAGATTTTCGCTCTCGTTGATAGAGTTAGTAAGATTTTTTGAAAAAGTATCGCCGAATGTTTTAGCATCATCACCGCTTATGACAGTGCTAAAATCTTTTCCATCAGCTGTCTTACCCGTTACTGTGTAGCCTGTATTCACGCTGCCTTTTGCCGATAATCCCGTGAGGAGAGAAACTCCATCTGGTGATCCGACTGTAAGATTTACATTGCCGCCTGCGCTTGCGCTACTATCACTTGAAAAGTTAAATTTATGCCCATTGCTTGACATCTCTTTTAATGAGTTTGTGATACTTTCTTGCGTTACTTTAGTAAGAGCCTCTCCAGTTCCATGCCCCCATGTATTTGTATCTGAGAATGTATTTGTATCAATATTCATGCCGCCTGCACTTGATCCCTTCGTCAAGCTGTGAGCAAAGCTTGAATTAAATGCATTGCTATTTTGCGAAAGTTCTTGACGAGTTGTACCTGTGCTTGCAGAGATATCGTTTACGAGACCTGCAGCAATTGTGGAATCTTTTACCGAAGTGATTTTCTCACCTTTAGCATCGGCAGTAATTTGACCTAATCCTGCGGAGTCAGATGTCTGTGTTCCAATTCCTTGAGCATTTGTTATTTTTGTTCTCATGGAACCGTCTTTGGCAACATGCGAGCCTCTCCAAGAATCGTTTCCGAGATAGTCGTGTGTACCATGCATGTCCGTCGCACTAAACTTCCCGAGAGAACTGTTCCCTACGCTTATGTTTCCGCTTGCAGTTTGCGCAGCGGCAGACGATGCAGCACTACTTGCAACCGCTCCAGCACCGCTAAAGAAGCTGACAAATCCGTTTTCGGATTTTTTAGCGATTGAATATGCCAAAACAGGAATCATCGTGCCAACATATCCGATTAAAGCTATTAAAAGTGCTAAATCCTTGTGCATCGTGTGGGTTCTGAAAAAAGTGAGACCGCCGTCAAGTTGCGGCCAAATCAATTGAGACTCTATCACAATAAAAGTCATAGCATTTAGTATGATGGCAAGCGGAGTCCAAAGCACCATAGTAAAAAGCAGGGTAAAGCCCATTTTAATATGTCCTAAATCGCCGTATATCACGGATAATAAAACAAGTAGTATAAAAATACCAAGTACAAGAACCGTTAAAATTGCCTTGTAAAGCGGCAGGTTTTTTTGAGCCATTTGCCCCATAGCCGTCAAGGTTTGTTGCTGATTTGCTTCCGCTGCCGCATTTGCATATGCTAATGCCTGCGCATCTCCACCAGTCACAAGTGCGGTTGCCTTGATGCCATCTTTTGTCATGTTGATGAGAGTTTGTTGCATCAAATAATCTTTTGAATTTTTAGAAATTCCAAACATAAGTTGTGATGTTGCTGCCATTCCGCTTTGGTATTTATCTTGACTTATTCCCATTTCTTTAGCCAAAAGAGGCTCTAATATATCAATTTTTTGTCTGACATCAGCAACCATTAAATCCCAGGCTTCGTGGCATTGCATATCTGCTCCGTTTGGATTTGCAGCACTATAATAAGGTGTAAGGTAGCCTGTCACACGCAAATCTGCCTTCAAAAAAGTGCTGAAACTTATCACATCTGATGCCATTTCATTCATGCTTATTGCCGAGAGGACGCAGTTGTTGATGTATTCATTAAAGCTTCTCTTAGTGTAGCCGTCTGCAGCTACAAGCGATTTTACATTTAACGGTGCCGACATCGTGAAGCCTAACCCGACTTCAGTATAGTCAAGCGAATGCGGAGTGGCGAACGCAGTTTGAAATCCATGTGCCAAGTTTCTTTCAAGATTTGTAAACAAGGAGAAAGTTTCGCCGATTCCTATCGGAACATTGTTGACTACGAAAGTTTGTCCGGTTACTTCATCCTCCACGATGTATCGCTTTGTGGAGGATGAGAAAAGCCCCATAATAATGGTAATTGTGAACAGATATTTACCCATCGCAACCGCCATATCGGAACTACCCGCACCGCTTGCAGTATTTTTTATCATCAGTAAAAGCCCACCGACGGCAACGGCTGATTTGAAAATATAATCATCCTGAGACAAAATCGTTACGCCTTGAAGCACTTTATAAAATAATTCGCCATAACCCCATGTATAAATGGATGGATCTGCACCAAATAAACTTCCAGGCAATAAGACAAATAATAAAAACCATTTTTTCATGTTTACTCCTTTGTATAATTCAAAATTCAAAATTCTACATTCCCATACCAGAGCTTCTTAGCTGCTCTTTTTCAATACTTATATCTTCCAATGCTTTTTCTTGCAGAGCCGCATCTTTAACTTTTTGGTTTTCTTCACTTTGTTGTTCATCTTTTTGAGTTTGCATTTTAAACTCATCAAAAAGTGGCTCATCATCTTTGAGTTGTAATGTTTTAAAAATCTCAAGCTTCATTTCTAATCTCTCTTGAGTATCAGTATCTAAATTACTGTTTTTAAGCTCAATCGCCGCTGTTCTGAAATTCCCATTTTCTATTAAAGTTTCTATTTTTGTTTCAGTCGCAGTTTCTAGCTCTTCTTTAAAAAACTTACTTTCTAATATCAATTCTTTTTGCAGATCTAGTTCTATGCTCTCAAATCGTGCTTCGATTGCAGCATTTATTTTTAATTCTATGCTACGCATATCATGCTCTTCAACACCTTGTTCTACTAAATTCATAGCTCTAAACACATCATTTTGGGCAACTGCATTCTCTATCTCATCAATTTTAGCTTCGTACTCTCTTGTTTGCTCTAGCTGCTCCTTAAAACCATCTACAAAACTTATCATCCTTGAGTTTCTATTTTCTAATTCTTTATCATTTGTGCCATCGTGTTTCTCCATGAGCTTATCAAATTGCTTTTCTATTATCAAATCAGCCATAGCTCTATATTTTTCATCTTGGTAACTTAGTCCTTGGCTTTTTAGTTCGTTTGCCATACCTAAAGGAGTATCCAATCCAAATTTTTTGATATTTTCTTCAAACTGTAAATGTGTATGCTCCTTTACCATTACCTCAAGGTAGTCTTTGCTTTTTATATCTAATGCAGCGGCGTATAGATCTATCTTTATCTGTTTTTCAACTAAGCTCTCTTGAGGGAACTCTTTTTCATGCTTTTGGTCAAGCAGCTCAAGAGTGTCTATATCTTTTTTATAAGCGGCAAACATCTCTGCTCTTGTTAAATCTCTAAAATAATTCTCTTGCTGCTCACTTGAGAGTTTTGATGTGTCAATACTAAGCAGGTGCTCTGTCGGATTTAGATTTGCGGAGTTGAAGGCAGTACCATTATCACTTATATACTTTCCGACTTCAAGCGTATTCATTTTGCTAAAATCAACATCTTCATACAGTTTATCTGATATTTTTTGAGCAAAATTCATCTGTTTATCGCTTACTTGCGGTTTAGCTAGTTTATAATTATCTAAATTTTCTTGCTTCCATTCATTTAGGTTTATATTGCCAAATCCTCTAAATTCATCGGTTCTTTTAAAATTTATAATTTGCTGTTTAGTTTCTATCTTTTCAATACTAAACTCTTTTTGCAACTCTTCCCTTTTAAAGCCTGCGTTTTCAAGTGCACTAACTGCTACTTGTTTGTCTTTATCTACTACATGGCTGATTCTTTCTATCTTATCTTTCTGTTCCGTAGTAAACTCAGGATCTTGGATTGCTTTTGTTAAAAGTGCATCAAACTTTTGTTCATTAGCTCCTTGCTCAAGCTTGATGCCGTCTAACTCTATCTTTTTTTCATCAGTAGAAAAATATTTTGTATCAATTCCATATTTTTTTAAAGATGATTCCGTAATATCATCATAAGCTTTTATTTTCTCTCTCAAGCCGTCAAGCCGCTCTATATTTGTTTTTTTCTCTTCTTTGGATATCTCATGTGACTTAGCTGCTTTTTGAAAGTACTTGATTCGAGATTCTACAACATCAACAAGAGCTTTTCTTGTATCGTTTGCAAAAATCATTTTATCAAGCTTGTAGTGATTATTTAGTGTAATACCGTCTATCCTTTTTTGCGGTATCTCAAAAGGTTTATCTACTCTTGTATTTAAGTGTTCAAACCTACTATAAAGCTCTTTTGAAATTCTAGGCTCATTTTCACTATTCCACTCTTTGATTTTTTCTTTATTCTGCGTAAACCACTTGTTTATGGTAGTATCATCCTTGAGATGTTTTGAAGAGAGTTCAAGCCCTTTATCGGTAGCTATTTTATCTGCTAAAAAAAGTTTTTGATTTTCATCAATGAATGATTTAAATTGTTCCACATCTTTTGGAACTTCACCTAAATTGTATTTTTCTGATAGCTCTACAGAATCTTTATAATATTTTGTAAAAGTATCAGCATATCTGTTCTTCGCATTTGTCATAAATTCATTGTATTTATCTGCGTGTTCTTCGAAAAAGCCTTTGATTTTATCTGCAGAGTTCAAAGTCTTTTCATTTATAGGTAATTTATAAGCAGCTGCAATTTTTCTAATCAAGTATATATTTTGATTTGCAAATTTGCTTGTAGGCATATCGCCTGTGAAGCCTGCTATTTGCTTCGCTTCAGAGAAGTAAGATTTGTCTTTATAAGAAATTTCGTATCGATCTGATTTATCTCCGGCAAGCTGTTTTGTGTTTTCGTAAAATCTCATCTTAAGTTCAAAAAGCTCATCTTTGAACATCTTTACACCCTCACCGCCAACATCTTTAGTCGTGAGAATTATATGTGCGTGTGGATTGTCCGTATTTCTATGTATGGCAAATGTATAATCAAAGTTTTTATGAAAATCTTGAGAAAATGTGTTAACCGTTTTAGTTATTACTTTTGAAAATTCCTCATTTGTCATTTTTATATGAGAGTTTGGAGAAAAAACCAGCCTGCGCTCACCAGTGATATCTTGCATCATCGATTTTGCCTGAAAATCAGAAATTTCATTTCCGCTTCTATCGTATAAAATGCCACCTGAGCCTTTTACTTCATCCCTGGACATGTAGTCGATATGTTTCTGCGCTCTTAGTGCTGTAACTTCGCTAGATTCATCTTTAAAAGCACCGTCTCTCATAATGTAGTCTATAGCTTTAGTCGCTCTTATAGAAGCTCCCTTACCGACTGTGTATGCTGACTTGAAGAAGTTATCCGCTCCGGTCATTTTTACTATTGCAAAGTTTGCGATAACAGGTGATGAGGCAAATGATGAAGAACTAGAAGCTGCAGTAGAACTTGATATTGTTGAACCATCTGATGAAGTTTGTATTTTTGAAGCTGCGGGAGTTGATGCAACTACATCAGCAGTTGATATATTTTTAAAAGATGCATTTTGAGAAGATAACTGCGGGCTAGTGTTTGTAGTTGAAGCAGTATTCCCAGATAAACTACTGCTTAGTTTGTAATTATTATCACTATGAGTATCTGTACTTAAATCTATACTCGTATTAACCACACGGGCATGTGCTTGTTTAAATTTTGGAACATTTTCAAAAACTAAATCTTCATCAACTTCATCATCAGAATTTCTTTTTTTTCTTTGCTTTTCTCTGACATTCCAAAGTAATAATTCTTCTTGATTCATCATAGCACCTTAGTTTATGCTGCAAGTTTCGATTTCCGGTAAATCATCTTGAATTTCCATTTTTTCGTCTGTATCTGACACATCATAATAATTTTCCAACTCTTCTTTTATATCTTTTAGTTCCACTTTTAATAAAAGATTTTGTTTCTCTTTTTGCGAAATAGTGCTTTGATAAATAGTTATAAGTTGCTGATTGTTTTTTAGTGCAATTTGCAATTTGATTCTCTCAAAAATTAGAAAAGCTATGACATTTCCAAAAATCAATCCCTCAAAAATATAATTAATCATCATGTCATTGAAGAGCCAAAAATATATATAAAATAATCCTTTTCCGATAATCGGAATCTGGTAGAGCATCGTTGCAAAGTCTTCACTAAAAATTCCAAAAGCAAGTGGTGTTACGATGTAAATTATATGAAGCACAAGTATAAAAAATACCGTTGCAATAAATTTAAAATTTAAAATATTCGCAAGATTTGAAAATATTTTTTGCATTTTATTTCTCTATTACATTGTCAAAAAATGTTTTATTATTTTTTGGTTGCAGCGAATCTACTTCATGATTATTTGTTAATTTTTTTGCTTCCGAAACATAAACAGAGATTTTTTTGTCTTTTGCTTCTTGTGTCACATTTTCGCTAAAATCATTTCTGATTTTTAATTTTAACAGATGAAAGTTTGTTAAAGCGTATAACAAAATCCGCGTGAGAATTTTAATTATCCGTTCATTACTTCTGTCAAGATTTTCATTCATGTTCTGTTCCATTTTTTCAAGCCGTTTTATAATCTTTTCCTTTTTTTTTTTTGATTCGTTGAAGTGTTCGACTATAATATTTCTTACATATTCGCTCTTAGAAGTATTGTTTGCTGCGCATATTTTGTTTAGAGTATCCTCTAACTCTTTGGGTACCCGCATAGTTAATTTTTTTTCCATTTGTATCTCCTCTTTTTCTTTTGTATATTCATATTTCGACAGAATTTATTTTTACCGCTAAAGCGGCTTCCATAGCTCTTATAAAGAGCAAGGCAAGTTAAAACGGTATGCTTAAATGTCGGCTTTTTTGTCTTACATTTTTTTGATACTTTCGTTATTTCGGACTTTATCCAGTGGTACATTTAGTACTACATTTTGTGGTACAACTTATTTTTTTTAAATCTATGTATTCTGTTTGTCTTACAAAAATCTAGCAAGCTCTTGTTTTACGCTGTTTTTTTGTGGAACTTTTGTAGGACACATTATTTTATTTATATCATAGTGTTGATAGCTCTCCTGCAGTTCGTTTGCCCTATTTGTCAACTCTACAATAAGCTTATTCGCTGCTTCTCGAATTGCATTTGCTTTTAATCTCAAATGTTTTGCAGTGATTAATTCGTCCTTTGCCTCTTCTTCAGCTATTAAAATTGAGAGTGCATCGTCAAAATGCATAAGGTTATCAAGAAGGAGACTATTTTTATAAACGGTAATAGAATTTTTGTATCTTTTGTCAAAAAGATTTTTAAAATTATTGACAATTCTTGAAATTATTTTATTGATAAGTTCGATATTTCCCATATCGTTATTAATAAATTTTGAGTTTTTTTCAATTGACTTTTCAATATGATTTTGAGTTGTATCGACGACAAAACCATAAAGTTCATCAAACAAATCATATTCGATTATAAATTTATAGTTTCTGCATTTTCGTAAAATTTTTGCAACATCATCTTTTGCAAATTCATAAAAAAGACTTTCACTAATTTCTTTTAAACAATCGTTTATAATTGCATCTTTTGTTTCAAGTTTATTGATTAAATTTTTTTTCCAATCAAATTTAATTTCCTGAAATTTTGACATAGAGTCTCCTTTTTTCATGTGATACCTAATTCAAATTTCCAAAATTTTATAATTTGATTTTTTATAATTATTTGATAAAGTAGAATAGAAATTTGAATTAGATAAAACAAAACAAGGACTAAAAAAATGGAGATAATTTTTATTACAATCGTGATTAGCATTTTTGGTTTGATTATTTTTAGCAGCGGTGAAGATACTTATAAAAATGAAGTCGCTTCTAAAAAAAATGACGATGAAAATTTTTATAAAGACGCAGAAGAAAGTTCTTTTTCTTCTACAGATGATGTCTCTTCTCCTCATTTTATAAATCCAGCATCAGGTGCTCCTATGATTGGAGATGGGATGGATGGAGTTGATACTTTTGGCAATACATTTGGAACTGATGATATGTTTAGTAGTGATGATATTTTTCATCACACGGATATTTAACATGGTAAAAAAACAACTTACGCATATCTCAGAAAAAGAGATAGAAATTTTAGAAGCATTTAGAAAACTAAATCAAAAAAAACAAAAGTTCTACTATAATCAAATTTTAGACGATGCTATAGAAGCAGAAATAAAAACAGATGATAATATAGTTGAGAGATGTAAAATCAGCAGTTTGATCTATGTTGATTTTATAACAAAGTTAAGGAATCAAAAAATATGAAGTATATAGCTTTTATATACAAAGATGAACATGATGACGCTTACAACGCATTAGTACCGGATTTAGAAGGTTGTTTCTCATACGGAGAGACTTTTAAAGAAGCAGTTGAAATGATAAAAGAAGCAGCAGAACTTTACTGCGAAGATTTAACACCTCTTCTAAAAGCTTCAACTTTAGAAGAGCTGTTGCAAAGAGATGATTTAGATCTAGAGCCAAACGCAATTCCTCAGTTCATAGATATAAAAATTTAAGATATTGAATCTTTTTTAGCACTTCTCATCGCTGCAATTTTAATATATTTTCCTACAGTCATTCCAAAACTATCTGCTGCCAATTTAACAATTGAGAGTTCGGTAGGCGTAAAATAAACTGCAAATCGGTTTTCTTTTGCTTTTTCTCCTGCTTCTTTTTTTGGGCGACCGCCTTTTGCTTTTTCTACTTGCTCAAATGTTTTTACGGGTTCTTTTTTTTGTGCAAGCATGTCGGTGATTGATTTTTTTGTTGCCATAATTTATTATCCTTTTATAGCGTTATTAAAGAGTTCTAAAAGTGTTAAATATTGTCCGTAAACAGTTTTATAAGCACTGCGAGTTAATGGACTTTCCTGATAAAGTTCCGTAACTGATAGTCCCGTTTCAATTGAATTTCTAAACGCTTTTGACAAACGAAGTTCAAAAAAACTCAAGTCATCAAAATGTTGTGCGATAGCATCTTTCGCTGAATCAAAATCTGTAGGCTTCTCTGTTTTAGTAACAATAACTATAATATTGCTATTGTACTGCTGAATCTCTTCAATTGTTTCAACGGTGCGAACAATAGAATTATAATCGATTGAGCATGGAATCAATACGGCATCACTGGCTTTGATTATATCAATAATACCGGTATCAACAAATCCGCCAAAGTCGTAAACACAATCATCGATTAAATCCGGAGCTGGAGAAATTTTTGCCATGTCCGGATAGATGGATTCGATAACTGAATTGTCATTTGATTGAAGATAAAAATTTAGATCTTTTGCAAGAGAGAAAGATATAGGAGTTTTGCCAACCCCACCTTTTTTATTAATAACTGATATAACCATTTTAAAGCCTTTTAATAGTGTTATTTAACTGTTAAATAATACTGTATTTAAATATAGAAAGTCAATAGTAAATTAAAAAATAACATTAAAATAATACAAATATAACACTTTCATAGCGTTATTTTATTAATACTATAAAAGAGTGTAAGCTCTTAGCCTTTACTTCTAGTAGATTTTTATATAATTCCATAATGTGTACACTAAAAAATTTTAGTATGAAAGTAAAAAATGTTAATTCTTTTTGATTTTGAAAATATCCAGAATACTCACACAGTGGAGGAGATAAAAAATGATATTGAAACTAATAAGAAATGAACAAGAGTATGATATGGCTTTACGAGAAGTTGATAGACTAATGGAACTCAATCCTGCTCTTGGCAGTAAAGAGAGTTATAATCTTGAAGTTTTACTTTTATTGATTGAAAAATACGAAGAAGAAAATTGGGATATTTCGGAACCTGACCCTAGTGCATAAAAGCTATATATTGCTTCTTTACTACTTGCATAATCGTTTTTCCCATACAACAAATCAAACAGTAAAGTGAAGAACGGTAACACGCCCTTTAAGTGTTGCATGCTTGAATTACTTTTAACTCCTTGCTTGATTTACTTCAAAGCATCATTAAACCATCTCTAAAAGTACTTCAGGATGGTTGTTTACAACATTTAAAAGAACTCTTGCGGGTCCTTCTGGGTGTCGTCTGCCTTGTTCCCAGTTTCTAAGTGTATATACGCTGATATTCATAAGTGCTGCGAACTGATCTTGAGTAAGCGACATTTTAGTTCTTATCTCTTTTGGGCTTGGCTCTTCCATGAAAAATTTTCTGCTTGGCTCTTTTTGCCCGTTCATAATCTCTTTTGCTTCTTTTGCGCTTGCTAACAATCTTTCAAAATTTTGTGCATTCATAATTAATCTCCTAAAAATGCTTTTCTTAACATTTCAATCTGCGTATGAGTCAGATTTTCTGTTTTGCTTTTTTCATACACATATATCATATATAGAGTATGCTGCTCTTCGTAATAGTAGTAGATATTTCTTATACCACCGCTTTTACCTCCGTTCTTTAGCTTCCATCTTAGTTTTCTAAGACCTTTTGAAGCAGGTATGACATCGCCAGCTTTTGGATGCTCTGCTAAAAACTTTTGCAGTTCTTGATACTCTTCATCGCTTAAAAGCTTTATAATGTCTTGCGTATATATTGAAGTTTCTACTATTTCCATAAAAAAAGTATATCTTTTTAAAATATATAAGTCAATGGCTTAGTGTATCATATTTAAGAACTGATTAGAAAACTAAAAAAACCGATAACTCAGACAACTCCGAGAACCTTTAAAATAGGGCTTCTCTGGTTTTTATACATTATACTTACAAATCTGAGAACTCCGATAAGTAGTTAATAGTATGTTATAATTTTAAAAATATAAAAAAAAGGATTTGTTATGGCTTATGTTATACGAGATGGAAAACTTGAAAAAGCTCAACCCATAACCAATCTTACCCCCGAACAAAAAAAAGTATTGAGAGTCAGTACTGCAAAACAATCCTCTAAACTAAGAGAACTCAAGGCTCAAAAAGAAGCAAGTTGAAAAATATTTCAATAAGCCCTTTATCTGCTAAAGAGTTAGAATCATTTTTTAAGAAGCTTGATTTTTCAAAAGATTCTGAGCATATCAAAAAATATATTAGTATTGTTAGAGAAACAGCTGCTTGCCAGCAAGTTGTCATATATGAAGCTTATGATTTAAACAAAGATGATATTTTTGGATTTTTTGCACTTAAAACAACACATGATGATATTGATAATGTTCTAGGTATCATCGTTGAGTTCTTATATTTAAAAGTAAAGTATAGATCAAAAATAGAAGAGTCCTCAAATATAAAATATAGTTTTTTATTGCTTGACCATATTATAAATATAGCAATAGATATTCAAAAGTTAGTAGCTATAAATCATGTTTATTTAGTTCCTATAAGCGATAAAATGAGAGCTATATATAATGAGTATGGTTTTGTAAATATTCCTGGTTCCGGTAAAAATAAATATGAAGATTACATGGTATTTAATCTTTTAGATGAGGATCCTACGCTGCTATAGATTATAAAACTTGAAATAGTAAAAAAGCAAAAGTAAGGTATATTTATTGATTGTAAAAAGTGTCACTGAAATTGTCACTAAAGATAGTTTAATTTGCCTTATTTAGCGTTAATTGTAAATGAGCAAATCCCCTAAAATACGTATTTATAAGATTTAATTTTTCCCTGCTAAGGATGCGTATGGGTAACTGTACCGAGGGTTCAAATCCCTCCTCGTCCACCACTAAGCCTTATTTTACGAACTTTCAAGCACTTTTTAAAAACTGAAAAATCCCTTACTTACTTATAAATCGACATAGACCTATCAAAATCTTTATAATTTGATTCTATATAACTTACATAAACATCAAAACCATTTTAGTATTCGCATATTCTAAAAGTTGAGCAAGTTGCACCCGATGCATACTAAATTACCATATCTATAGTTTACAAATGAAAACTCCTGTACAATAATATTATTGAAACTAATACTTCAGTGCCAAATGTTAAGGACTAATACATAAACTTGACATTGCAACTTCTATTAGTGTAAAATTCCATTATCAAAATGTATAACATACACTTTCCCAATGCACGACAGAAAAATACCAGCAGTGCAAAATCTCAAAATATTAAGGTAGCTATTTAATGAGCGAAATCGATTCACAACAGCCTCGCAAAAACAGTAACAGTAACAATAAAATGCCAAACACAGCAAAAACAAGAACGCATAAACCGGTAAAAGGCGCTAGTGTTGAAGATCTTCGCATTAAAAGCATAGAAGATTTAACGGCTATGGCTGTTGAGCTAAATATCGAACAACCAAATGAGCTAAAGAGACAAGATCTTATATTTGAAATCTTAAAAGCTCAAACAGAACAAGGCGGTTTTATCCTATTTAGCGGTATTTTAGAGATTATGCAAGACGGTTACGGTTTTATCCGCTCAATCGATAAAAGTTTTGATGAGAGCATCAACGACGCTTATGTATCAAACACCCAAATTAAACGCTTTGCTCTTCGTAACGGGGATGTCGTTACAGGACAAGTCCGCCCTCCAAAAGAGCAAGAGAGATATTACGCTCTCATAAAAATAGAAGCCGTAAACTCCCTTCCGCCTGAAGAGAGCAAAAAAAGACCTCTTTTTGAAAATCTAACTCCGCTTTACGCAACAGATCAAATCAAACTAGAATACAGAGAAAAAGGACTTACAGGTCGTATGATGGACTTGTTTGCTCCCATCGGAAAGGGTCAGCGCGGGCTTATAGTTGCACCTCCAAGAAGCGGTAAAACGGAGCTTTTAAAAGAGATTGCTCACGGTATCACTCACAATCATCCAGAGATAGATTTGATGGTTTTGCTTGTTGATGAGAGACCAGAAGAGGTAACCGATATGGAGAGAAGCGTCAAAGGTGAAGTTTACAGCTCAACTTTTGATATGCCTGCAAAAAACCATGTAAAAGTTGCCGAGATGGTAATAGAAAAAGCAAAAAGAAGAGTCGAATTAGGCAAAGATGTTGTCATTCTTCTTGACTCTATCACTCGTCTTGCACGTGCTTACAACACAGTAACTCCCTCAAGCGGCAAGGTTCTCTCAGGCGGTGTGGATGCAAATGCTCTACATAAACCAAAGAGATTCTTCGGAGCCGCTAGAAATATAGAAAACGGTGGGAGTTTGACCATCATAGCGACGGCTCTTGTGGATACTGGAAGCAGAATGGATGAAGTTATCTTTGAAGAGTTCAAAGGTACAGGCAACTCGGAAGTTATCCTTGATAGAAAAATCGCAGATAGAAGAATTTTTCCTGCTATCGACATCCTTAAATCAGGCACGAGAAAAGATGAACTTCTTGTCACGCCTGATGTGCTGCAAAAAGTATTTATACTTCGTCAGATGATTCACAAACAAGATGATGAAGTCGAAGCACTTAAATTTGTCTACACTACAATGGGCAAAAAGCCGACTAATGCGGAATTTTTAGAAAGCATGAATCCGAACCAATAAACTATGAAAGTAGGCGTATTTGACAGCGGAATCGGTGGTCTAACAGTTGTAAAATCACTCTTAGAAAACAAACTCTTTGAAGAGATTATCTACTTTGGCGACACTGCCCGTGTGCCTTACGGTATAAAAGACAAATCAACTATTATCCGTTACGCTATTGAAGCCGTCGAGTTTTTCAAAAATTTTGAACTTGATCTTATCATAGTTGCATGCAATACAGTAAGCGCACATGCTCTAAGCGAAATGAGAGAGGTTTCATCATGCCCCGTTATGGGTGTAGTTGAAGCCGGTATTTTGGCAACCGCAAATGCTCTAAGTGATAAGAACTCAAATATTTTAATCATCGGCACAAAAGCGACAATCAACTCAAAAGCTTATGAAATAGGTTTAAGAGCTGAAGGTTTTACAGATCTTCAAGCAAAAGCGACAGGGCTTTTTGTCCCTATTGTTGAAGAGGAGATCTATGAGGGCGAGATCTTAGAAGCTGCCTTTAAACACTATTTTAACAATCTTACAAAGCCGGATGCCATCATTTTGGGGTGTACGCATTTTCCTCTTATTGCAGATGCCATAAAAGATTACTTTTCCAAAGATACTATTCTTATTCATTCAGGCGATGCTATTGTCGAGCAGCTTCAAAAAGATTTTTGTTTTGATACAAAATATGAAACTACAAAGTTAGAGTTTTTTGCATCTGAAAATCCGGAATCACTTAAAACCATCGGTAAAAAGTGGTTAAATCTATAAAAAAGGCGTAACCTTTTTGAAATAATTTGGCACTAAAATTGTGCCATGAAAAATAATCTGCCAAAAAAATGGATACACAATCTAAAAGTTTTAGATATCGCATTTCAACCGATTCTAAATATTCAAACAGGAAAAACTTTTGGAGTCGAAGCACTTCTTAGAAACCATAAAGAAGTAGGCTTTGACTCCATATTTGAACTCTTTGACGAAGTGTACAAAGACAATCTGCTCTACTCTTTTGACTTAAAACTGCGAAAAAAAGCTTTAAAAAAGTTCATAACGATTGATGGTTATGAAAATATTAAACTATTCTACAACCTTGATAACAGACTTCTTGAAATGCCCAATTTTGAGCATGGAAACACGAATAGACTTTTAAAGCATTATGGTGTTGATAAAAATAACATCTGTTTTGAAATTTCGGAGAGACATGAGATCCTAAACAGTTCAAAAATGCAAGCCATTTTGCAACACTATAGAGATGAGAACTTTTGCATAGCAATCGATGATTTCGGCACCGGCTATTCAGGCTTAAAACTTCTTTATGATTCAAAACCCGAAATCATAAAAATAGACAGATTTTTTCTTGCCGATATCCAAAAAGATATAAATAAAAAAATTATGACAAGAAGCATTACGCATTTAGCGATTCAACTTGGCATAAAAGTAATCGCTGAGGGCGTTGAGACAAAAGAGGAGCTTCTTACATGCAGAGATATCGGATGTCACCTCGTTCAAGGCTATTTCATTCAAAAACCTACCCTAAATAAACATGGCATAAAACAAGAGTACGGGCATATCAAAGAAGTACTGGCAAATTCACGCAGAAATACAAATTCTGACTGCAATATTGAACAACATATAGACAAAAAAATCCCTCTCAGTGTTGATACCGATATGGATCTGGCAGTTGAATATTTTCAAAAAAATCCTGAAATAACGGTAGTTCCCATTGTTAATTTAAACAACGAACCCATTGGGATCTTACAGGAAAACCAAATAAAAGAGTTTATATACTCACCCTATGGCAGATCTTTGATGACAAACTACAGCATAAAAAAATCAAAACTTAAAAATATTATTCAGCCTTGCGGTATAACCGAGATAAACTGCAATATGTCCACAATCATAGAGCTATTCTCAAACAACCCACATTCAAAAGGAATTATTTTAACGCATAACTCAAAATATTACGGCTTTTTATCTGCCAGAGCCATTATTACGATTATGAATGAAGAGAATCTCATCCATGCAAGAGAGCAAAATCCTCTAACTAAACTTCCCGGAAACTCTATGATAGAGAAGTATCTAACCGAAGTAAGCGCAAATAAAAATTCCTATATTTTATGTTACTTTGATCTAGACAATTTCAAAGCTTTTAATGACGCTTACGGTTTTAGAAGCGGAGACAGAGCTATCCAACTCTTTGCGGACATCATGAGAAAAAATCTCTCTGTTGAGTTTTTTAAAGCTCATATCGGCGGAGATGACTTTTTTGCAGCGACTGAATGCAAAGATGAAAATCAAGAAGCATATATAAAGAGCCTATTTAAAATAGTACAAAAATTCTCGGATGATGCCAGAGAGCTATACTCGAATGAAGATAAAAAGAGAGGCTGTATTATCTCAAGCGATAGAGAAGGCAATAAAAAAGAGTTTCCGCTTCTTAGCGTAAGCGCCTCTGTGCTGGTTGTCAGAAGTCAAACAGAAAAAAGGGGCATCGACATACTTAACGCAATCTTCTCTTCTCAAAAAAAAGTTGCAAAAAAAGAGAGCTCTCATATCTCTCTTAGCTGCATGTTATAAAAACAAATTTATAAATAAAGGATCGATCATTCATGTCAAAAATTTCTATAAAATCACAGCTTTTACTGCTACTGTCCGTCTCGCTTATTCTTTTGGCTCTTATTACGGCTTATATATCCACAACAAAAAGCAAAAATGCTTTAATGAGTGAGAGTTATTCAAAACTTACAGCGGCTAGAGATATGAAAAAACATCAGATCGAAAACTTTTTTGCCAGATGCGCCAAAGATATTGATATTTTAACAAACAGTGAAAATCTTCAAAATTTAGCTTGGGATCTGCTGAGTGTCTATAAAGATCTAGAGGTTAAAAACAATGAGGGCTTTCCCGTACGAGATCCATCTGCTATGGAAGAGAGGTTGCCGCATGAGCAATACTTTCAAAAATATTTCAAAGATTATGGATACAGCGACATTTTTATAGTTCTAGCCGAACATGGACATGTAGTCTACAGCGGAGCAAAAAAAGCGGATTACGGTGCGAATCTTAGTATGGATAATTTTAAAAACACTCCTCTGGCTGAGATATTTAGAGAAACGCTTAAAAATAAACGCACGACTTTTCTTGATATGAAAAGCTACTCTATCGACAACAACGATCCGGTAATGTTTATAGGAACACCGATTTTTATCAGAGCGGAGTTACAAGCCGTATTGATATTTAAAATAGACACCGCACAAATAAACAGCATAACAAATTATAGAGAGGGTTACGGTTCTTCTCAAGAAGACTACTTGGTGGGCAGCAATAAGCTTATGAGAAGCGACAGTTTTTTAGATGTAACAAACCGTTCTTTGAGGGCATCTTTTGCAAATCCTTCTAGCGGCGGTGTCGATACAGAGGCTTCAAGAGACGCACTGGAGGGAAAAACCGATACCAAAATCATTATTGACTATAACGGCGATTCTGTTTTATCGTCCTATACTATGATTAAAATCGGAGAAGATCTAAAATGGGCGATTATCTCCGAAATAAATGAAGAAGAAGTGCTTAGCGTTCCAAACAGTATCCGCAACGGCATCATTATATCTTCGCTTATTGTTTTGGCGATTATTCTTATTGCGGCTATTGCATTGGTTGATTTTAGCATTGTGAAACCTATAGAAAAGTTTAAAAACACACTCCAAAAGATTAGCGCAAACAATGATTTAACGCTCCAAGCGGATGAAAATGCGCCGCAAGAACTATCCCAAATGGCACTGAACTTCAACAGACTCATGTGCGGTCTAAGAGATCTTATAGAAATATCAAAAACAAGCTCAGGCGAAAATGCTTCCATCTCTCATGAACTCTCGACTACATCGCTAAGCGTGGGAAAAAATGTTGAAAAGTCGGTTATAGTTATCGATGAAGCAAGCAAAAAGGCGGATGATATAAAAAATGAGATACAAACGGCTATTTGTGAGGTGCAAGAGAGCAAAAGAGAGATACTAAGGGCAAATAAAAATCTTGACTCGGCAAGAGATGAGATCATAAAGCTAACAAACAAAGTAGAGCAAAGCGCAGAGTTTGAGATCTCCCTCTCAAATAGAATGCAAACACTCTCTCAAGATGCCACAGAAGTAAAAACCATACTTGAAATCATTGCAGACATTGCAGATCAGACAAACCTCCTAGCACTCAATGCCGCCATAGAAGCCGCACGGGCAGGAGAGCACGGCAGAGGCTTTGCAGTTGTTGCAGATGAAGTTCGTAAACTTGCAGAGAGGACACAAAAAAGTCTGACCGATATAAATGCGACAATAAACATTATCGTTCAATCTATCGTGGATGTAAGCACTCAGATGAATTCTAACTCAGATGAAATACAAAAGTTGGCAAGCAACGCAAAAGATGTTGAGAGAAAAATAGACGACAGCGCTACTATCGTAAATAGAACGGTTAGGATAATGGACAGGGCGGTAGATGATTTTGAGCAAACAGGAAAAAATATAGAGATCATCGTCTCGCAAGTTTCACAGATAAACATGCTCTCTTCCCAAAATGCCAGAAGCGTAGAAGAGATAGCCTCCGCTGCAGAACATCTAAACTCCATGACCGATATACTGCACAACAAACTGGAAGTTTTTAGGACATAGGCTGAGGTTTTGGTAGTTCTTGAGGACTTAAAACTTTATACCAAAACTAACTTTTCATTTTTATCGTCATATCTGTAATTTGTTATTTCGCTTGTTATTATAAGTTCAATTGTTTGTTCAACAATTTCAAGCGGCGCGACAAACCACTCTCTTGGTGTATATCGCTTTGCATCACTTACAAAGATATCAATATTTAGACAAACTTTAGCAAAAAATTTGTGAATTAGCTGCTCAAATTTCTGGGTATTCATGTTGTAAGTTTCATACACGGCAACAATTTGCCAGAAGCTGGAGGAGCTGTTAGAAGTAGATACTTCTCATTCCTTGCCGCATACGCTTTTTCCTGCATATCTCTCATGCCAAAGCATTTGTTTTTTACTCTCACCCGTTTGTGCGTAATTTAGTTCTATGATGTTTGTCATCTTAACCTCCCCAAAATCTCCAAAGCTTCCATCTCAAACTTTGAAAATGCAAACCACTTTTTGCCCAAATCTTTAAGACTTGCTCCTATGTGATAAACTTCTTTGTTGTCAAGTATCATAAATCTATCATGAGCATTTTTAAACTCTTGAAGCTCTATGTTTTTGTATTGTGAACTATATTTTTGAAAGTCCAAATACAACTGTTTTGAAATGCTCCCCGTATAGATTTTTATTTTTAAGTTCGGATATTTACTAAAAAGCGTAAAAACCGTATCATCTATGTAGTTATCTATCAGCACCACTTCATTTTTGGCACTTTTAAGCAAATCGTTTATAAAAGCATACGCATCATAAATCTGCCCATCAAAAAATATCCCCTCATTTGGTTTTTTAGTTTTGTCTTCTAGTGCATTTAAAATAACATCTATTTTCTCATCTGTACGAAACTGTTTTTGTTCCAGTGAGTCCAATCTTTGAAATATCAGAGCATTACTTGAGATAAACTTTCTCATATTTACAAAAGCTTCTATAATTTGGATACTGACTTTGATGGCGATATCGCTTCGCAAAACCGCCGAAAGCATAGAAACGCCTTGTTCTGTAAACACATAAGGTAAATATCTTCTTCCACCATGCTCTAATGAACTTGAGGTGCCAAATTGGAACCTCAAAGATTCTTTTGAACTTGAGGTCGCAATTTGCGACCTCAAGTTTTCATACTCATCTTCGGTAAGTTGAAAACGAAAACTTTGAGGGAATCTCTCTATATTTCGGGTTACTGCCCGATTTAAGTTTTTTGTTTCTACCTGATATAGCTCAGCTAAATCACTATCAAGCATAACCTGAAGTCCTCTAATAGTGTAGATTTTGTCTTGCAAGTTTTGATTATTTACAGTTTCTAGCTTGTTCATTGCTCAAAGTTCCAAGTGTTGATTTTGTACATCATACTAAAATAATTTATTTTCATTGAAAAGTATGTCATTTTGAAATATTTTTATTTTTTGCCTCGTTCCCATGCTCTGCGTGGGAACGCATATATCTTCCAATCATCAAAAAACTCTCTCTATCTCTATCAACCCATCATCACCCTCATAATCCCTAGCACTGCTATATCGCCAATGCTTCGCTTCATCGACATAACCCCGTTTTATGGGATTGTTGTGAATATAATTTATCTTATCTATCATCATCTGTTCACTTTGTATAAGTTTAGGCTGGAAACCCTCTTGCCATAGTTGAAACTCTCTATCAACTTTATGTGCTTTTTTGTAAAACTCTAGTTGGTCTAAAATCGTTTTGATATTTCTCTCCTGAAGCAAGTTCAAAATCTCTCTGGCTGTGTAACTTTTAAACCGTGCTATATCTTTTGCTATATCATCACTACTTGCTACTAAGTGAAGATGATTTTCTAAAATGACATAAGCATATAGTTTTAAGTTATGGTTGCATTGCAAGTATTGCAAACTCTCTAAAATAATCTGTACACTCTCTTTATTTGTAAAAATAGGTATCCAATGAAGCACGGTACATGTAATAAAATGCGGATGGGTCGGTTCGTATATTTTGTATCTGCTTCTACCCATTTTTAGCTCCTATTTTGGGTTCTATGCATTCCCACGCAGAGCGTGGGAACGAGGGAAGTTGTTAAGATTGTTTTTTATCTCTAAAATTGTCATTTAGATTGTGCCTTATAATTATTGTTTGTTATAAATTTCTTTCTTAATTTTATCTAAATCTATGTAAGAAAAATAAATATTTACAATGCAATTTCTTATCTGATGGGTTACTATGGCAAAGTAAAGTCTATTGTAGTAAAACCGTAACCAAAGGAGCGTAACATTAGTTTATGGAAAAAGATAAAGTTTATGTGCTAGACACAAATATTATTTTGCAAAACCTGCAAAATATAAAAAATTTAAGTGACAACGGCTCAAATATAGTTGTAATACCTGAGACGGTACTACTTGAACTTGAAGATAAAAAGAAACTTCCAAATGAGCTTGGGTTTTACTCAAGAGAGTTTGCCAGATTTTTGGCATCGACAAAGATAAAAGAGATAGATTTAAAACAAAACTATAAAGTCGTGAAACTTTATAAAGATAATATTATCGTCCACATCATCTCAAAAAACAGTTATGAGACGCAAATAGAACAGCACCACATCTCAGAGAGCAATGACAAGAGGATTATCGAGGTTGCCGAAGTCGCAAAAGAGTACTACCGAGGCAAAAAAGTTATATTTTTATCTATCGACATCTATGCAAGAACTTTCGCCTTGTTTAAAAATCTAAAAACACAAACACTCAATGACGATAAAAGCGAAGTTCCTGATTTTGAGTTTGTAAAGAGCGTAAACTTGGAGTCTATCTACTTTAACAATCTCAATCTTCAGAACATCAAAGAGATAGATCCGCAGCATAAGGCGGAGAATTTTTGCTATGTTTTTGAGTCAAGTGACGGAAACAGCGCATACGGAATTGTAGTCGGCGATAAAGTTATGGTTATGGACGAGAGCGATTTTAATCCTCTTTTCGTCAAACCTGCAAACCTAAAACAGAAATTTTTTACAAAAGCGATTATCGAGAACGCTTACAATCTGTTGGTGATCGACGCAAAAGCCGGAAGCGGAAAAACGCTTATGTCGTTTGTCGCTGCCATGAGGCTTGTTGACAAGGGGTTGTATGACAAGATAGTCTATGTCAGAAACTCAATAGAGTCGATAGACAGAGGTGCAGAGGTCGGATTTTTATCGGGAAATGATGAAAAGTTTAGAATCTATAACATGGCGCTAAATGATACGATGGAGTTCATCGCAAAAAAACGGCTCAAAAAAGGGGTAAATGCCGATAATGCAGAATCCATAAAATCAAAAACCGAAGAGCTGATGTACAAATACGATATCCAAACGCTTTGGCCCGGAGAAGCAAGAGGGAGAACTCTAAGCGGTGCGATTGTCATTATGGATGAGTGGCAAAATAGCAGCGAAAAGACGACACAGCTTATACTCTCAAGGCTTGATGAAAACTGTATGGCAATCGTTATAGGCTCAAACAGACAGATCGACAATCTCTATCTAAACAAGTACAACAACGGTCTTACTACCCTGTTGAAGCAGACGAGAAAAAAACATCGTGAGCTAAATATATTTGCAATAGAGCTTGAAAAAGCCGTCAGAGGAAAATTTGCCGAGTTTAGTGAAAGAATTTTTGAGAAAAATGACAACAAATAAATTTATAAACGACACTATTTACAGCCATATAAAACATACAGAACTTGAAGAGAGTGCGCTTCAGAGCAAGATCTTAAGCAGATTGCAGTTTATAACCCAAAATGCGTTGGCTTATTTTGCTTTTCCCTCCATCAACACAAAAAGATATATCCACTCTTTAGGCACTATGCATGTTGCCTCTCACATGTACAAAAGCGCTCTTTTAAACACAAAGAGCGACCTAAGAAGCAAAGTTTTAAAAGAGCTTTTTTTCGCCGTCAAAAAAATAGAAGTTGAATTGCAGATCCAAAAAAAGATACAAAAAAGCAAACTTTTTGAAGATGAGACACTCTATCAATTTTTGATACCGCTTAAAAATGAGAAAGAAAAATACGCTTACCTGCTCTCGCTTCAAGCCATAAGATTTGCTGGACTGCTCCATGACGTAGGGCATCTTCCATTTTCACATCAAGTAGAGTTTGCCATGCAAAACCTCTTTCTTGAGAACTCAAATGCTCAAAATATAAATAAAAAACAGGGTGAATTTGTAGAGTTTTATAAAAGTATAACCGATAATAACAGGTTTGTTTTACATGAAGCGATGGGCTTGGAGTTTGTAAAAATGCTCTTTGAACATGAGATAACACAAAGCTATGAGTCGGCTGTTGATGAAGATTATATAAAGATTATCTACAAATTGGTAACTCTCATACTAGAGGAGAGACTTTTTGAGGGGTTTGATTTTGGAGTGCTTCATAGCCTTATAGATGCAAGCGTAGATGCCGACAGGATTGACTACATAAACCGTGACATGCTCGCCAGCGGCTATATCGGCGGTGCGGTGGACTTGCTTAGAATTGCCAAACAGACGGTTTTAACAAGCAAAAAAGATGGTGACTACTATATCTCTTTTTTTGACAGTGCCATTTTAGACATAGAACACATGCTTGAGATGCGTTTTAATCTCTATAAAAAAGTGATTTTCAACCACCAAATAGCGAAAAAAGATGCGATGCTTGAAAATCTCATAGCATATCTTGCAAGCGAGTACTTTTTAACACCAAAAGATAAAAAATCAAACAATATCTCTATGCTTTGGAAATTTTTACAGCCAAAAAGCTTTGAAAAAAAACTCGATACTATCAATCTGCTTGATGAAAATTGGCTTATTTCACTCTTTAAAGAGGAGTATTTCAACCTGAAATACTCAAACAAAAAAGATACTAAAAAGAGTTTAATGATTTTTGAAGAGGTGCTTTTTGGAAAAAAATACTTTAACTCTTTATGGAAAAATCTCAATGATTTGTATGGCATGCTGGATTTTACCACAACTCAAAAGTACCAGTTCCGTGAGAGTTTCGGATACATAACGCCATCAAAACTCATTATGCTAAAAAAAGATCTGGATGAGTTTATCTCATGCCATGAGACCCAAAACAAAGGTCTCTTCTTCTCTTATCAGATAGTCTCTTTTAAACTTGGAGTATCAAAAGATTTTTGTCTCTTCAGCGGCAAAGATCTAGTTGCGATAGACGAGATCTCGACTCTGAGAAAAAGACTAAAAAAATCGATGCTAAACACTGTTCCTTTTTTTCTCTACTGCAATAAAGACGAATTGAGTCCGAAAATGAGATATGATTTAAAAGAGATTTTACTGAGTGTTTTTAAAAAATAAAAATATTTCAAGGAAAAAACAGTGCAAGCCATAAAAAAACTCATAGCATATCAAACATGCGAAAAATTTGACACAAAGCTCTATGCGGCTCTTCAAGAGCGATATAAAACCACGCTGCAAAAAGATATTGCCATACTTGAGATTAATGATGATGAGCTGATAATTCTCTTTAAATATGGGGCTTTTGTTTGTTGGAATACTTCATTTGATAATATAAAATTTTTTCAAGATTTTATAAAAAAGTATGAGATAGAGAGATTTGAAGAGAGTATCGTAGAGACACTTGATTATGAAATCTCAAATGAATTTAGTATAAAACTTGACAAACTGACACTTGAAAACAGCCAGAAAGTAACAAAAATAGCGATTTCACATGCTATCGCTCAAAACATAAAACTTGAACAGTTTGAAACTGAGGTTCAAAAAAGCATAGAAGAAAATAGCACTATTCCTAAACAGCTCGCAAAAAACGGTGCTATGAATCTAAGTAAAAAAGAGATATCAAAAAAAATAGGCGAACTCTATTTGGCAAAAAGCAAAATCAACCTTCACTACGACTTGCTTGATACACCTGAGTTTTTCTGGGAACACTCCGAGTATGAAGCGCACTATGAGCGAATATCAAAATATCTTGATATTCGCTCAAGAGTCGAAGTATTAAACAAAAAACTAGAGGTTATTCAAGAGTTGTTAAATATGCTTAGCAACGAACAAAACCACAAATATTCATCATTTTTAGAGTGGATAATCATCATACTCATAGCATTTGAAATTATTATGAATATAGCAGAGCATTTTCTTTAAATAAGCCCTCTCAGCTTTAGCACATAAAACTATGCTTCAGCCGTTTTATTCCGAGTTATATTTTGACAATAGTATTTTATAATAGTATAATTTAACCATATTTATAAAAAGGATATTTAAATGATAGTTATAAATTCTAGTGATTTCATCAAAAAACCATCATACATCACTCAGCCTCTTGATATAACTTTTGTCCAAGATGCGAAAAAACATATCACTAAAAGTGTTGTTTTGCCCTTTGAATTGTACGAAAAAGTGAAAGAGAAGATTGAAGATGAGCTGTATTTGATACAAAATAAAAAAGCTCTCTCTCAAGTTTCTTATGATGATTTTTTACAAATTGAAACTGTTGTAGAAGATTTATAATGAAACGAGGTGAAATTTATCTTGTCAATTTTGGAAAAAAATACAATAGCGAATTTGGCAAAATTAGACCTGCTTTGATTATCCAAAATGATGTAGCAAATCGTAATATTGATAAAGTAGCTTTTAAGGGTGTAAGTGTCATCCCGCTTACAACCAACCTCTGTGGTGGAAATTTGCGACTGCAAATCGACAAGAGAGACCGTCTTGAAGCTATAAGTGAAATATGTATCAATGAACTGTGTACGCTTGATCTCTCAAGGATTGACTTAAGTGGCTTATTGACAACACTGACTTTTGAAGAACAAAAAGAAGTAGATCTTAAATTGTCACAACACTTAGGATTTATATAAAGCAAAACTACCAAAAGAGCTTTAGTTAAAAGTGGAGATTCATTCTCAGGGGTGTTGTTTAATAGGACAAAGAAAACGACTACATACACTCAACGGTAAAATTTAAATTTCAAGCTTAATTTTGCCGATAGCATAACTATGAACCAATGCTTGTATAAGATTTTGATACCCAATACCTAACTCTTTAGATTTTGCTTTAACTATTGCTAAGTCATTAACCGTAAATCTTATTGTTGTTTGTTTTTTCTCTTGCATTGACTTAGTATATTTTGCATAGTTTTGATAAGTTTGAAGTTCTTTATCAGACAATTGCTTACTCTTCCACTCACCATTTTCAATCTCTTTTAACAACTCTGACTCTTCTTGGTCAAATAAAAATGCTTTATTTTTCACTGTTTTCTCCATAATTTTTATCTAGTTTCCTACTTGGAATAATCGTTTTTAAAAATAACTCTTCATCATTTTCTACAAATGGAACATAACAGATATAGCCATTTAATTCAATTACAAATATTTGTTGATTTGGATATTTATCTTTATTTGGATGGATTTTGCGATCTATAATCTCACCCATAAGTATCTTCTCAAGAACTTCTTCAAAACTCAAACCTCTTTGTATCTGTAAAAGTTGATTTTTCTCTTCATTCCATTTTATGATTTTATCCAAAATCACTCCTTTAAAGTGTTGATTTTAGCATATTGTAGATGTAGTGTCAATACAATATTTATAAATCCATAAAATCGCAAATCGCAAATCACACTTAACTCGTAAAAACGAATCATCAGATTTTAACCCTTTAGATGCTAAAATTGCCCTAACTAAAAATGGAGAGTATGAGTGAAAGAGAGTTCAGAAGTTTTAGCACGAAAGTATCGACCAAAAAGCTTTGATGAACTCATCGGGCAAGAGAGCATTTCCCAAACTCTCTCTCTCGCACTTGATGCTAACAGGCTCTCTCATGCTTATCTCTTCTCGGGGCTTCGAGGGAGCGGAAAGACTTCTACTGCTCGTATATTTGCAAAGGCTCTTATTTGTGAGAAAGGCTTAACTCATCAACCGTGTGGGGTTTGCCAAAACTGCACCATGGCACTTGAAAATCGTCACATGGACATCGTGGAGATGGACGGTGCGTCATCGAGAAAGATAGATGACATACGAGATCTCATCGAACAGACGAAATACAGACCTACAACGGCAAGATTTAAGATTTTCATTATCGATGAAGTACACATGCTAACAAAAGAGGCTTTTAATGCGCTTCTTAAAACACTTGAAGAGCCGCCAGCGTATGTGAAATTTATACTCGCAACGACAGATCCGCTAAAACTTCCGGCAACTATTCTCAGCCGAACGCAACACTTTAGGTTTAAGTCAATAGCCGTGAACAAAATAGTAGATCATCTAGCACATATTTTAAATCTTGAGGGAATCGGTTACGACTCTGAAGCTCTTGATATTCTTGCAAGAAGCGGCGGCGGAAGCCTTAGAGACACGCTTACTCTGCTTGATCAAGCCATCATCTACTCTAAAAATCATGTCGATGTTCGCACCGTTACAGACATGCTCGGACTCGTAGATCCAAAATTTATAAGCGAACTATTTAGTGCTATTTTTGAAAAAGATTATGCAAAAATAATTGAGTATGTAAAGGTCTTAGAAGATTATGAAGCGGAGATGGTTGTTGATGAGCTTATTGCATTTTTAAAAGATAGGATGTACGCGGCAGACGCGCTCTACTCTACCCTTGTGCTTGATAGATTTTTTAGAATATTAAGCGATGCAAAATATCTCTTTAGCATAAACGCTGACGGCTCTTTTGTACTCTCTCTTATATTTTTTAAAATGGTAGAAGCTCTTCGCATAAAAGAGGTTGATCAGATGATAGAGTCTTTGCAAAAAGAGATTCAAAGACCTGCCATCTCATGTGCCGCTCCTATTTTTAGAGAAAAGGCAGAAGCAAGCGCTCTAAAAGAAGATCTTGAACCAGACCTCTCTTTTAGCCATGAAGAGTCAGATTCTTCTGAATTTTTAAACTATCCGGATGATGAACAAACTCTTCAGATGCAGCATGAATTAAATCCGCATGCAAATGTATTTTTAGAACTTATTTTGAAAATCAAAGATAGAAATTTTGAGCTTGGTGAGTGCTTTGAGAAAAGTATCTCTTTTATCTCTTATGAAAACGCAACCCTTACATGGGAGAGCTGTGCTGATGAGGAGTGTAAGAAAATCTTAACACACGGTTATTCGGTTGTAAAACAGCTCGTGAGGGAAGTATTTGGATTTGAGACAAAGATCAAGCATGAGGCTTGCACAAAAGATCTAGAAGAAAAAAAAAATGATAAAATAAACTGCTCTCTAAACATACAACAGCCTACAATGCCATATCCTCAGCCATCTTCAATGGTGGAAGAGGCAGAAATCGGAGGAAGTGCCAGTTGTGTAAATAACTGCGAAAACAGCGACTCTACGAAAGAGATAGACGGCGCAAAAATTTTAGAAGAACCGATGGTTCAAAGAGCGACAGAACTGTTTGAGGCGACAAAAAGAACCGTTCAGCTAAAGATTTAACTCTTTAGCATACTCTTTGTACTAAAACTAAATACAGAACCTTTGCCAAATTCAGAATTTATCTCAAGCGAAGAGTCAAGAACTTTGAGTATATGTTCGACCATCGCCAGTCCGAGTCCCATAGAGTTGTCCCAGCTGTTTTTTTCGACTCTATAAAATTTGCTTGTTATTTTTTCTAAATGCTCCTCTTTTATCCCTATTCCGCTATCTATTACAGAAATTCTCTTCTCATTTGACTCTATGACAACATCGCTATTTGAGTATTTAAGAGCATTATCTACTAGGTTAATAAGGACTAACTCCAACATAGTTTTATCGCTTAAAAATATTCGTTTATCCACTTTTACGATTATCTCTCTATCTTTATACTTTGATGCAAGGTTTGATGCAACTTCACTGCAGAGCTGTTTTATGTCAAATTCACTTTTATTGATGGCTAAATCACCATTTTCAAGCTTTACAGAAAGAGCGAGTCTATCGATCATTTTTGAGATTTTTTCACCGTTTGAGCTGATTTTGCTTAAAAATTTATCACGAATGCTCTGAGGCATATCAGTGTCTTCTTGAATAGTTTGCGCATAACCGATTATGGATGCTACTGGATTTTTAAACTCATGAGAGAGAGCTGATAATATGTCGTTTCGCTGCTTGTTAACAAGTCTTAGCTTAGCCATATTTTTGATCTTTTTCTTCTCATTTTTACTCAGTTTTTTTACTAAATTTTTAAGCAAAAGAGAGATTTGCAAAAATTCATAAAAATATTTTGTCTTTATAACCGCTTTGTAGTTTTTGTTTGAAACCTCATCCAGATAGTTTGTGATTTGAGAAATATCATAAACAACTCTCTGGCTCATACTTCTTGATATCAAGGTTGCGATAAATACAATAGCGATAAACACAAAAAACAGTTTCATCCAAAGAGAGTAAAAATCATACATTATCTGAGCCAAACTCATTGAGAGTCTTATATATACCTCTTCACCTTTATACGTCACTCTTTTTGCAACATATAAAAAATCAGTTTGTACCGTGTCTGAATATCTTGTTATATCTCCATATTTTTGCGTATTTGACTGCATAAGTTCAAATCTTGAAGAGTGATTGTCCATCTCATTTTTATCGGCATTCGACTCTGCCTTAACTAAACCGTCTTGTGAAACTACTGTTACCCTCAGAGATGTGTTTTTATGAACAAGCGCTACATAACTATCCAGATCAACTACATTGTCAAGCTCTATATTTATCAGCTCTATCGCATGTTTTAGATGATTTTTATTATGCTCTATGATTATATTTTTTAAAGCTACATAGCTAATAACGGATGTTATAAAGAGTGCTGCGCTAAAAAGAAGTATAAACTTAATTATAAATATTTGATGAATTTTTAGCACAGTTTATATCCTACGCCTCGAACACTCTGTATGTAATCTTTTGTCTTGTCCGGATCTATCTTCTCTTTTAGTCTATTTATGGCTACATTTACAGTTCTATACTGATATTCTTCACCCTCATCCCAAACATTTTCAAGCAAGTAGTCGCGATCCAGCACACTGTTTTTATTTAAAATAAATTCGCTCAAAAGATTAAACTCTAGTTTCGTAACATCTACATTTTTACCATCAACAGTGAGTGTTCTTGAACTTTTATCTAAAACCAAATCTCTATGAACAAGCGTTCCGTCTTCTATCTTTTTTGTAGTTCTGCGTAAAAGCGCCTTAACTCTTAGTATCAACTCTTTCATGTTAAATGGTTTTGTTATGTAGTCGTCTCCGCCTCTTAAAAAGCCCTCTTCCACTTCAGAATCAAGATCTTTTGCGCTTAGATAGATTACGGGTGTAGTAAATCCGTCTTTGCGGAGCGCTTGAACAAACTCGCTTCCCTCGACACCGGGAAGATTTCTATCCATGATAAGCAGATCTACATCCTCTTCGATAAGCATTCTCTGGACTGTTTTGGTATTTAAAAACCCTATAACTTCATAACCCTCTTTTGAGAGGTTATACTCTATAAGCTCTAACAAATCCTCTTCATCTTCCACTACGACAATTTTTATATTCATCTACAAATCCAAAGCTCTTTTTTTACTATTGTATCAAAAATAGATTTCTTTTTTATTACAATTAAAGTATTATTGACTTATAATCAATACAAATGATTTTGAGGATTTGGAATGTTTGTATCATCTTTTAATACATATATCAGCACAAACAACTCAAATAAAAGTGAGGCGTACAAGGATAGAGAGCTTAAAAGCGATTCTGAATCTTTTAGCAGCGAACTCTCAAAATCTACAGTTTTAAAACCGTATGCTAGTACAAATTTGCCGATTGATTATATTTCAAACTACAAATCTTTCTCCAATCAACAAAAACTCCATGAACAGATACAAAATCAAAATGGCGGAGAGCTTAAAAAATTAACCGTTTTAAATAATGCTAAAATTGCTTATGAAGAGAACACAAAGATGTTTTCACTCACTAAAAAACCTGCATTGACTTTGACTCAAACACCAAAAATAGATGAGAAACTGCCGCATGACGTTCAAGAGGCAAAAGAGAAAACTCTACGCCATGCAATGGTAAATACATATCTGGCAAACGATAAATATTATCATATTACAGCTGCCTAAGTAAAAAAATCTAAAAACATAAATGGAATATTAAAAGAATGACTTCATGCCAACACAAAAATATTATGAAAGAGAAGAAAGATATGAGAATTCTTATAGTGGAAGACTCTTCTATTTTCAATAACGCCCTCTCAAAGGGATTGGCATCTCTTAACTACAATACAGACAGTGCTTTTTCACTACATGAGGCACTTCTGTTTTTAGAAAATAATTCGTATGATTTGATTATTTTAGATTTGCATCTGCCAGATGGAGAGGGAGAAGATCTTCTTAGTGAACTCAATTCTAAAGAGAAGCAAAAAATCATCATATATACGTCAGATCATGACATTGAACGAAGAAACGAGTGGTTTGGATATGGGGTATTAGAGTACTTATCTAAAGCAGATCCGATAGCATTTGTGCTTCAAGAGATTGACAAAACATTAAAAGCAATCGGAGAAAACAAAAATTATAATATTTTGGTAGTTGACGATTCTCTTGTCGTTAGACGTAAAATCAGCTCTCTGTTGCAGCCTAGAAACCATCAAATCAGCACGGCAGTTGATGGAAAAACCGCATTGGAGATAATAAATCAAATTGAATTTGATCTCATCATTTTAGATCTTGAACTGCCGGACATGAATGGTGAAGATATATTAAAATTACTCAAAAGAAATAGTGCCACTTCTAAAATTCCTGTTTTTATCATGACGGGAACATATGATGCAACAACCACTACAAGACTAATAAAGCAAGGAGCTTATGAGTTTTTTACAAAACCTTTTATCCCTGAAGAGTTACTTTTAAAAGTTGATTTTTGGATAGAAAATCAGCGTAAATCCAGAGAAGTATTGTGTGAACAAAAATTATTTCAAGATTATAAAGATGCTCTCGATAGAAGCTCCATCGTCTCAAAAACAGACAAGCATGGAATTATTACATTTGTAAATGATAAATTTTGTGAGATCTCCGGATATAAGCTAAGTGAACTTATAGGCAAACCGCATAATATCGTTCGGCATCCTGATATGCCAAAGGAAACATTTAAAGGACTTTGGGAAAATATTTTAAACGGCAAAAGCTGGGAAGGCACTGTTAAAAATCTAAGAAAAGACGGCTCATACTACTGGGTAAATGCCGTTGTAAACCCTATTTTAGATATAGAGGGCAACATTGTCGAATTTATAAGCATACGAAATGATATTACTAAAATTCAGGAAGAAAAAGAGCGTATAAGAGATACGCTAGGCATAAAAACTGCAGATTTTGAAGAAGCGCGACACTTGGCAAAAGAGTATGAAAAAGCCATGGATTCTACTCTTGGCGTTCTTAGAACAAACACGAATAATATCATTACTTATGCAAATAAAACTTTTTGCAAACTAAGCGGATATACGCAAGAAGCTCTTCTTGGGATAGATTGCAGAAAACTCAGAGATAAAAAACATATCAAAAACAGAGATTGCGATAAACTCAAAAATGCATTAAGCAAAAAAGAGAGTGTTAAAATACGCTTTCAAAATATATCCAAAGATAAACAATCATACTTTATTGATACAACCGTTATACCGATTCTAAATAACAATGAAGATGTAATAGAACATCTGCACCTAATGTCAGATGTGACAGAGCTTGTAGGACTGCATCAAGAGATGGAAGCGACACAAAGAGAGATTATTTATAAAATGGGTGAAGTCGGTGAGAGTCGTTCCAAAGAAACTGGCAACCATGTAAAGCGAGTTGCAGAGTACTCTCGTCTTCTTGCACTTAAAGCCGGTTTAACTCAACAAAAAGCAGAAATGCTTCTTGTCGCTTCTCCTATGCATGACATAGGTAAAGTCAGCATACCAGATAGCATACTTAAAAAACCGGGAAAACTAGATGCTGATGAGTTTAAAAAGATGCAAACTCACTCGGCAATAGGGTATGAGATACTAAAATCATCAAAAAGACCGATGCTTCAAGCTGCCGCGATAGTAGCTTATGAACATCATGAAAAGTATGACGGAAGCGGATATCCTCTTGGAAAAAAAGGAGAGGATATCCATATTTTTGGACGTATTTTAGCGATTACCGATGTCTTTGACGCGCTTGGAAGCGATAGATGCTATAAAAAAGCATGGCCGCTTGAAGAGATAATTGACTTTTTCAAAGAAGAGAGAGGCAGACATTTTGATCCGAAGCTGGTAGATCACTTTTTAGACAACTTGGATGAATTTCTGGGGATTAGAAATAGATACAGCGATGACGCTTAATCTTTTTCTATCCATGCATCCGTTTTAAGAGTAACTCCATCATCAAAAATTTTCAATTTAAATGCGCTCTCACATTTTCCGCCGTTAAAATCCATAATTGCAATTTGAAGGATTTTTTTGCACTTTTTAGGGATATCAAAATGCCCTTTTATACCTGTTAAGAACTGCTTTATAGGCGTGGCATTGTCCATTCCGATTATATTGTCACGGCAACCCGTAAGTCCTATGTCCGTTAAGTATGCAGTACCTTGTACTATTTGAAAATCATCCGTGCTTACATGAGTGTGTGTCCCAATAATCGCACTTACGCTCCCTTGAAGCATCATCATTAAAGCGCGTTTTTCGCTTGTTGCTTCAGCGTGAAAATCGATAAAAATATTTTTTACGCCATCAGCATGAAGCGTCTCTACACTCTCTTTTGCTTTGCGAAAAGCATTGTCTGTGTAGGGCATAGAGTAATGCCCCATAAGGTTTAAGACGGCAAGTTTTTCTCCTGCCACATCGTACACCTTGCATCCCGTCCCTTTTACCTCATCGGGGTAATTATGAGGTCTTAGTATCTCATGCGTATCAAAGAGTGCTTCAACATCTTTTTTATCCCATGTATGATTCCCTCCGCTCATACAATCTACTCCGTATCCGACTATCTCATTTGCATTTTTCACACTTAACCCAAACCCGTGAGAAGCGTTTTCATAATTTGCCACCACAAAATCTATGTTATGTTCTGTTCTGATTTTTTTGAGATACGTCTTTAACATATCTCTTCCGTGACTTCCTACGATATCACCTATAAATGCTACTCTCACTATTATCTTCCTTATTTTATATACACCATTTTATCGGGCTTATCGCTTTTGACACAAGATACTCATTTGTTTTTGAAAAAGGTTTTGAACCAAAAAACCCTCTATATGATGAAAGAGGTGAGGGATGCGGTGCTTTTAGTATAAGATGTTTTTTTGCATCAATCAGTGAAGCTTTTGTGCCTGCCGGACTTCCCCACAAGATGAAGACCAAACTCTCTTTTTGCTCACTAAGCAGTCTGATAACTGCATCGGTAAATATCTCCCAACCCCTGCTTTTATGTGAATTTGCCTCTGCCGCTCTTACCGTTAAAACGGTATTTAGCAAGAACACTCCCTCTTTTGCCCAGCTTGTCAAATTTCCGCTCTTTGGCATATTACAACCCATATCATCACGAAGCTCTTTAAAAATATTTTGAAGCGAAGGAGGAAACGGCACTCCGTCATTTACCGAAAATGCCAGTCCGTGAGCCTGATTTGCTCCATGATATGGATCTTGTCCTAAAATCACGACTTTTACATTATCAAAGGGAGTGTTGTCAAATGCGGCAAATATACTTGAACCATGCGGATATACCGTATGGTTTTGTTTTTCGTGAATCAAAAACTCTTTTAATGTCTTAAAATATGGTTTTTGAAACTCATCAAAAAGAACCTCTCTCCAACTGCTATCTATCTTAGGATCTATCATTTTTTCTCTCCGCTATTTCTCTTTTAACCAGTATCTCATAAACGGATCTACAAGATAGTATTTATCGCCTAACCTATCGCAAATATCTTTTTTCATTAAAGATTCCAAAGTACTCTTAAGTGTTGAAGCGCTTAGAGCTGTTTGCGCAAGATTTTCATTAGAGTAAAGATTTCTCCCGCCAAACTCTACGATATACTTGAGTGTTATTTTTTGATTTGGCGTAAGCGAACTATAGATGTAAGCATATAAATTATACTCTCTTTCATACATTAATTTTAGCGCTTTTACAATGTCCTCATCTTGAACGCTTTTTTGTGCAATGTCCCATAACAGATACAAAAGCTGCTGCATATAGTAAGGAAATCCATCAGTAAGATCGTAAATACGCTCTATTTGCTTATTTGTTATAAATTTGTCTGTTTTAGTAAATTTTTCGTTTGCAAAAACTATCCAATCATCCAGTTTTATCTCTTTAATAATATTATATTTTGCGGATTTATAAAATGCTCTACTCTTATCGTTATACATACTATTTAAAATCGACTTTTTGCTGCCGCTAAAGATATATGACACATCTATTGAATGCGCTTGTATAATAGTTCTTAGATTTTTTTCTATGTCAAACTGCTCAATCTCTTGAAACTCATCAAATATGACAATAACTTTTTTGTCTGTTTTTTTAGCATATTGATACGGCAGATTGACAATATCTTCAAATGTCGATTCAAGCTCTTTTTTTGTAAAAGAAAGCCCATAGCTTATCTTCTTTGCTTGAGATATCTTCATAGTTATATTGGGTCTTATTTGAAGCAGATCCTTAAAAAGCTTAACCACTTCGTCATTTTTGCTCTCAAAAGCGGAGGCGATAGCATGAAAATACTTCTCGATAAACTCTTCAACGGTTGTAACACTAAACCAATCAAAAAAAATTACTTTAGTATTTTCATCGTGTTGCAGATCATTTTGAAGTTTTTTTAGCAGTGAAGTTTTACCAAATCTTCGTGGAGCGAACAAAAGAATATTTAGCCCGCCAAGAGCATCTTGTCTCAACTCGCTCAGCTCATCGACTCTGTTGCAAAGATTATCACTATACACTTCATTGCCAAAATAAAACGGGTTATTCATTTAAAAATCTCTCCATTATAGCTTAAACAATTATACCTGTTACTATAATTGTTGTCAATGTAAGAATATTTTGTGGGTAAGTAAAAAATTAAGATATTTAGTTAAAAATTAGTTTTGAAAAAGTGGTGGCCAATCTCGGAATCGAACCAAGGACACAGTGATTTTCAGTCACTTGCTCTACCGACTGAGCTAATTGGCCATTATAAAAAAGTTGTGGTTTTAAAAGAGTGGTGGCCAATCTCGGAATCGAACCAAGGACACAGTGATTTTCAGTCACTTGCTCTACCGACTGAGCTAATTGGCCATCTTTTAAGAGCGCAATTATATCTCGCAGGGACTGAAAGTTAGCTTACAAACATCTTTTTTCGATATTTTTAAATGCTTCTACTATAGCGCTCTGTTCAAGATTTTTTATTTTTGTCTCTAACGACTCTATGCTCTCATCTTCGCTTAAGATAAGTTTTTTTTGCAAAATAATTTTGCCTTTGTCATAATTTTCATCTACCTCATGTATGGTAACGCCGCTTTCTTTTTCTCTATTTTTTATAACAGCTTCATGTACAAAGCGACCGTACATTCCTTCTCCGCCATACTTTGGAAGAAGAGAAGGATGAGAGTTTATAATTTTAAAATTATTGGTTATATCTGAAGAGATCTTTTTCATGTAGCCAGATAAAAAAACATATTTACATCCACACTCATACAGGAGTTGCTCGATTTTTTTATCAGGATTTTCATCTGTTTTTGTATTTACCAAGGCAGTTTCTATCCCTAGTTCGCAAGCGCTTTGCAAAGCTGTTGCATTAGAGTTGTTTGAAATAAGCAGAACTATTTCAAGATTTAGCTCTTTTCTTTGAGATGCCTCATAGAGCGCTTTAAATCCGCTTCCGTTGTAGGATGCTAAAACTGCTATTTTAGTCACTTTAACTCTTTAACCGCATCTTTAAACTGATCGCCTCTATGAGCGTATGACTTAAACTCATCAAGGCTTGCGGCAGCAGGAGAGAGAAGTGCTACTTCATCATTTTTTAGATTTTTATCTATTCGTACTATGGCATCGGAAAGATTTTTACAAAGTTCAAATTCAATGCCGTACACTTGTGCCAAATTTGAGAGTTTTTCTTTGTTTGAACCTATGTTGTATATCTTAACATCGCAATTTTGTAAAAATACAAAGAGTTCGTTTAAATCTACTCCTTTGTCGTCTCCGCCTAAAATAAGATGTACATGTGAATCTTTATAGCGTTTGAGTGCAACGATGGTAGCATCAAGGTTTGTCGCTTTTGTGTCGTTTACCCATAAACGATTTTTGCTATCTCTTAACTCCTCTTGCCTGTGAGGATCTATAACAAAAGAGTTTATTTTTTCATAATCGACTCTGTCAAAAAGTATCTTATCTACCGACATTGCCAAAAGTGCGTCCATCAAGAAAGCACCTTTAAAATTTACTCTGTTTGTATCTATGCCAAAGCGCAAAGCCAAATCGTTTTCATCTTTGTAGGTGATAAGATGAGCCGCCGTTACAACATCTTTGTATGCTTCAGGAATGATTGCAACTTCCCCCTCACGCATTTTAGCAACAGGTTTTAGTTTTGCTTTTATATACTCATCCATGTTGGAGTGCCAGCTTAGATGATCAGGTGTAATGGGAAGCAAAATGTAGAT
>Ga0208246_1000387_pt1 | contig 36928 bp, 32 predicted proteins | sample RifOxyD2_FD_184039 | JGI IMG/M metagenome (GOLD analysis project Ga0208246, IMG submission 184039) | Soil microbial communities from Rifle, Colorado - Rifle Oxygen_injection D2 (SPAdes) | ecosystem: Environmental > Terrestrial > Deep subsurface > Rock core/Sediment | place: Rifle, Colorado... | reverse complement strand
TAATTGTGTGACAACCGCCTTAAGTTTTTTGAAGCTTTCTGGCTCCATACGAACGGCAGTTCTTAAAAAGACACCTTGCGGTGTCTTTTTAAGTATATCAAATTTTAGGAGTTTCGTAATTCAAAGCTTGAGGGGGGCTAGGTGGGGGTGAGGGAAGAAATCAAGATTGTCACCCTCCCCTAACCCCTCCCCTCAAGGGAGGGGAAATCCGCTATCTGCTTGTCAATCTTTCTTCAATCCAAAGCAATCTATTATATTTGCATATTCGCTCGCTTCTGGAAAGTGATCCTGTTTTTATGTAGGGACAATTCAATCCCACCACAAGATCGGCAATAAAACTATCTTCCGTCTCACCGGAACGATGAGAAACTATCGGCGCCCAGCCGTATTTTTTTGCGAGCTCTATCGCTGCGATTGTTTCGCTTAAAGATCCTATCTGATTCAATTTTATTAAAACAGAATTTACCGCGTTTTTTTCTTTGGCTATGTTTATTCGTTCAATATTTGTAACCAAAAGATCATCGCCAACTAATTTTATTTTCTTGCCTAAGACTTTTACTAATTCAGCAAACCCTTCCCAATCATCTTCGGCCAGGCCGTCTTCAATGGAAATAATCGGATATTTTTTTACTAAATTTTCGTAGTGTTTAATTAATTCTTTGTTTTTTATTTTTTTATCTTTACCATTAATTTTTAAAATATAGTTTCCTTTTTCAAAAAAACTTGAAGCAGCGACATCAAGCCCGATTTTTACTTTATCGTAAGTATAGCCTGCTTTTTTTATTGCCTCGCAAATCAAGTCTAACGCCTTTTCATTGGAACCCAATCTCGGCGCGAATCCCCCTTCGTCTCCAACTCCGGTTTCGTATTTTTTATTTTTCAAAATACTTTTTAGGGTATGAAAAATTTCCGCGCCGGCTCGCAATCGTTCGCTGAATTTAGAAAATTTATTGGGAATAATCATAAATTCCTGAAAATCCAACCCGCTATCCGCATGCTTTCCCCCATTTACAATATTCATCATAGGCACCGGCAATACAAATTTTTTGTTGCCAACCAAGTCTCCCAAATATTCGTAAAGTTCAACGCCTTTTTCTTTAGCCGAGGCTCTTGCAAAAGCCAAAGACACGGCGAGGATTGCGTTTGCTCCGAGGTTTGATTTATTTTTCGTCCCATCAAGCTCAATTAAAAAATTATCCAATTCTTTTTGATTAAATTCTTTGCCACAAATAGCTTTACTGATTTTTTCGTTAACATTTTTTACGGCTTTTAAGACTCCCTTGCCGAAATATCTTTTAGGATTATTATCCCTTAGCTCCAGCGCTTCGTGGATTCCGGTACTTGCTCCGCTGGGGACGTAAGCAATGCCGGAGAAAGAATCTAACATTAATTCCGCTTCAACGGTCGGATTTCCCCGTGAATCTAATATTTCTCTGGCATGGACTAATGTGATTTTGGACATATTACTTTAAATTCCTCCCCCTTGAGGGGGGAGGTTAGGTGGGGGTGAATTATTTTATCACCCTCCCCTAACCCCTCCCATCGAAGGAGGGGAAAAATTAAGATTATTTAATAACTACTTCTACCTCTTTATCTCTAACCAAATACCCAACTAATCTTTTTATTTCTTCAATCGCTTTTCCATTAGCATTAGTTAAAACGTCAGGGGTTAAAATATTTTATTCTGCCTCGTTTACGAGAGACTCTAGCGCCTGATTATACCCATTGTCATTTTCAAAAATTCGCTTTAAGATACCCTGTTTGTTTTCCAAGCTCACATCGCCAACAAGACGAGAATTAAAAATACGAACATTGGGAATGGCAACAATTATTTTATTTTTATTTATCTCAATATCTTTTTCCTCCATTCTCGCAAGATCAACTCCCAAATTAACCTCAACAACCCCATAGGCTTTTATTGCCTGACCCCACAATAATTTTCGCCAAAAATCTTCCGAATCATTTTCAATTTTAACCGACTCATTTAGAACATAAGTCTCTGTCACCAGAAAACCGCGATCCCGCAAGGCGGTTAATATCGTTTGACTGGATACTTTTTCTTCCGCTTTGCCATTAAAAATAAGCAAACTGGCAATAAAGCCAATGGCAAAAAATATCAATCCGCAGACAAGGGCATGTTTTAATTTTTTCATAAAGTTTTTTAAAATAACAATTATCTTATTATACTGGATAATCAGTATAAATAAAAATCCTCGAACAAAAAAGCCGAGGATTTCTAAAGAAAATAAACCACTACGCTATTTTTTTATCGTCTCTTTTTATAAGCCAAGCTAATATTGGTGGCGTTAATAAAGTTGATAAAATCACCATTATCACAATCGCGGAAAAAATTTCGTCCGAAATAACGCCCAAGGATTTACCCATCATAGCAAAAATAAGACCAACCTCACCCCGGGGAATCATTCCAAAACCAACAATATACTTATTAACTTTACCGGCGACTAAACCCGAAACAATCTTTCCCACAAAAGCAACCACCGTAATGCCAAGCGCAACTAATAATATTGGTACATCAAAAAGAACATCAAGTTTAACTGTCATACCAGTCATTACAAAAAATATCGGAATTAAAAATAATCCAACCGGTTCTACCAAATCCTCAACATGTCGATGAGAATGGGGTTCAATAGCTTCCTCTACATTCTTCTTCGTCCTTTCGTCAGCTCCTTCAACTGCTCCTCTAATATCACGAACAACTTTTGCATCTTTAAAATATTTAAAGTGAACCGGATCCAAAACAAGCCCTGCCGCAAATGCCCCGACTATTGGCGCCAATCCTATTTTTTGAGCTAAAAAAGCGAAAAACAAGCCGAAAGAAATAGCTAAAGTAAACTTCATTCCCGATCCGGTATTTATTTTTGCAAATAGCTTTCCCAGTCGCGGAGCTACAAGTTGCCCAACAACAATGGATGAAACTAAAAATAAAACAGATTTGGCTGTAATCCAACTTATAACTCCGATCCCGACCCCGCCAGCCGTAACCATCGCCGAAACAACTGCAAGAATAATTAAACCTAAAACATCATCAATCACCGCTGCGCCCAAAACAATTTGAGCTTCTTTGGTTTGGAGTTTCTTTAAATCTTGAAAAACTCTAGCGGTAATACCGACAGAAGTGGCGGTTAAAGTAGCGCCGATAAATAGGTATGAATTAAAATCCGCTCCGGGAAGAAATAATGGACCAACTAAATAAACACCAAGAGCAAAAGGAACAACCACTCCAACGCAAGCTACAAGAAACGCCCTAACACCGACTTTTTTCATTTTTTCTATATTTGACTCAAGACCAATTTGAAAAAGTAAAATAACTACGCCGAGTTCCGATAAAAAAGCAATTATTGAATCATTTTTTATTGGTTCAAAAATATGAAGCCCCAACAAAAATAAATTACCTAAAATAACGCCCATTACCAATTCTCCCAAAACTGCAGGCTGACCAATTTTTTCAACAAGACTGGCAATTTTAGCGGCGATAAGGATAACAGCAATCCACAAAAATGTAGTTGCTGCGCTATGGGCAACACCGCCCTCTTCCGAGGCAAACACCGCAGATGCCCCAGCAATAAGAAGCAATAAACTAAAACTGAAAACTTTTTTAAAGTTCATAGCTTTAAAATATTTAATATTTATAAAAATAAAATTACCGTCTAAATCGGAGTGCGGAGAGTCGAACTCCGGCTTTACCCACCCCAAGGGTACGTCCTACCGTTGGACTACACCCCGATTCAGACTATAAATAACTATCTATCTATTTTAGAGTATAAATTAAAAAGAGGCTTTATGGCAAATATTAAAGCCTCTTTCTAAATTCTCTTTTACTCTTTTATTCCATCAAGATTAACATCATACAACATCTTTTCAACTATTAAAGTATATTTTAAAATCTCATCGTCTTTGAACCAAATTTTTATTTCTTTTTCCGCCTCGTCAGTGCTTCCGGAGGCATGTATTAAATTGCGAATACTTCTTCCGTCAACATCGGCCATTTGATAAGAATCCAAAGTAAAATCACTGCGGATAGTTCCAACATCAGCTCCGACCGGCTCCGTCCCCCCGGTAAGTTTTCTCACTAATTCCACCGCCCGATTCCCCTGCCAAACCATCACAATGATTGGACCGGCGCTTAAATATTTTGCGTTTGATTTTAAAATCGCCCAACCATTATCTTCAAAAGTGGCGTATGGAGATTTCATTCCTTTTTTTTCATAAGCCGCCGATGCCTTCCTACCGACTTCCGTTATCCAAGCATCACCACCGACTTCATAATAATGGCGAGTCGCTAATTCCTCGGAGGCAATTGCCATTTTCATGGCTAAAAGCTTTAATCCTGTTCTTTCATAACGTTTAATAATCTCACCGATCAAAGTTCTCTGTACTCCGTCCGGCTTAATAATGACTAGTGTTCTTTCCTGTTTTGGATGGTCCATAAAATTTGATAGTTTAATAATCTTAATTTCTAATATCTTAACAATAAAGGTTAAAAAAAACAATAGACTAACTATATGGACAAAAATAAAAAAGGTGGCCGTTACTCCTTTCATTTCGGTCACCTACCATTCCTCTTCCAATGCAAGGGAAATAGTACATAATATAATTGTTCCAATTAAAATATGTACCCAATATTCTGGGAATAATGATAATATAGATAAAATCGTCACCCCACCGGTGACGATAACCCCAAAAGTTATGAGGACTTTTTCCATAAGCCCTCCTTCCTAAATAAAGACTAATACAATAATAAATTTTGTCAATATGCTTTGACAAAATTATTTCCATCACCCAAAAACTTTATATCCCCCATTTCATCCGTTCTCAAGATCTCTACCCCCTCTCGCTTCAATCGATTGGTCACGCGACCGCTTGGATGACCAAACTTATTGTTCGCGCCGACCGAGATAACGGCGTTTTGCGGATCAACTTTTTCCAAAAAATTTTCGCTCGTCGCATTTTTACTCCCATGATGCCCGATTTTTAAAACATTCGCCTTTAAATCCGCGTCCGAGGCGATTAATTTTTCTTCTATCGGAAATTCCGCGTCGCCCACAAAAAGAAAAGAATTATTTTTAAAAGTAAGCTTGCTGACGATTGAAGTATTATTTAAGTCATCTACACTTTGACCGGCTAAATTTTCCAATGGATATAAAATTTCCAATTTCGTCTCGCCTCCAAAATCAAACGATTGCCCGCGGATGGCAATTTCAAGAGGTATTTTTTGCCCATTGATTTCTTCTAGCCACACCAAATATTCCGGAGTGGTGTGCATTACTCCGGTTCCCAAAATCTTTTTAACTTTATATCTTTTAAGCACTTCGATTAATCCTATTAAATGGTCTGTATGCGGGTGACTTAAAATCACAAGGTCAATTTCTTTATCGTAAAAAGGTAAACTTCTGCCCAGTTTCGCGAGGACGCCATTATCCGGTCCGCCATCAATTAAAATTTTCTGGTTATTCGGGGTTTTTATAAGAATTGCATCTCCTTGCCCGACATCAAAAAAATTAACGACCAATTTTCCTTTTTCCTCTTGCGATTGCCAATAAAAAACTCCCCACAGCAGTAGAAAGATAAAAAATGTTGTTGCTAATTTGAGTAATATTTTTTCTATTTTCATAATAATGGTATTTCTCTTTCTTATTAAGGGGGTTCGGAATAGCAGGCTTTAGCCTGCGCCTTATTGAGATTTACGCGAACTAAAGTTCGCTACTCCTTTATTAACTTTGCGTCTTTGCGGATATTTTGCGCTTTCGCGTAAATAAACATTCCAATCGCCAAATAAAATAAAACCAATACCGACCAATTTATCCTCCCAATATCCAAGGACGCCCAGGAAATTTTAGACAAAAACTCCACTACCTTTATAATATAGCTCAAAACCAACCAAACAAGCCAGCCGAATATTTGCCCCGCGCCTAAATTAATCAATCCGAGTATTACTGCCACAAAGCCAAAAGCCATCGCGAGAGGTATCACCGGCAAAATTAAAATGTTGGCAACAGGAGCAACGAGTGAGACTCGACCAAAAGTATATAAAATTAACGGAGCAGTCAAAATTATTGCCGACATTGTTGAGACAAGCGATTCCTTAACACCAAAAACTGACGGCCATTTTTCAAAATGATTTTCAAAAATCGGCGATAAAAATATTAAGCCGATTGTCGCCGCAAAAGAAAGCTGAAACCCGGCATCAAACGCTAAAACTTTGGGATTAACAATAAGCATCAAGGCCGCGGCAAAAACCAAAGCGTTTTTAATTCTGCTTACTCTCCCGACTTGATTGGCTAAAAGCACTAACCCGCCCATAATCGCCGCTCTTATTATTGAAGCTTGCCCACCGGCGATAATTACAAAAAATAAAATCCCGAAAAGAGCGATCCAAAACGATCTTTTTCTTGAGACACCGACGCCCTTGGCAATACTCAAAAGCATGGCCGCTAAAATTGTTATGTTGTACCCGGAAATGGCGATAATGTGCGTTGTTCCGGTAATATTAAATTGGTTCATTAAATCTTCCGGTATGCTTCTTCTCGCCCCGTAGAGAAGTCCGCCCAAAAATGCCGCTTGCGGTTCTGGCAAAATTTTATTGACAGTTATAACAAACTTTTCTTTGCCTTTCAAGAGCGCGCCAATCAAAAAATTACCTTGCCCGCTTTCCAAAAATTCAATCTTCGGGGAATAGCACAAAGAATAAATATTTTCTTTGGCCAAATATTTATCATAAGCAAAATCCAACCCGTCGTCCGATTTTATCACTCCCGGTTTTTCCAATTTGCATTTTATTTCCAACCGGTCGCCGTATTTATACTTGGGATAAAGCTTGGAATTAACTAAAACGTTTCCATGGACACCTTTCCACTCTTCGTCAACTTTTCCGCCTTGGGCGGATAACTTTTCACTTTCCTTGTCTCGCCGTAGCCGTAAGGCGGAGGCGGACACTTTTAACTTCACTTTGTCTTTCCTCTCGTCCGGTTCTACTGAGACCACTCCAACAAAAACCGCCTCTTCGCCATTATAAAAACTTATTTCTTGTTCCGTTGATCTTTCTATTCCCGCCTCATATCTTAATATTCCTAAAAACAAAAAAATCCCTCCCAAAAATACAAGGAGGAATTTTTTATTCGGATAAGTTACAAAAAATATTAGGCAACCTGTCGTTAGCGCTATCGTGCCCACCCAGAGTGGTTTTGGTAAATACGGCGCAAGACCAATGCCGAGAATAAAAAATAGACAGGAATAGAAAAATATTTTGGATTTGGACATTTCCCCTCCCATTTTGTCATTTCGAGCTTGTCGAGAAATCCCATAATACTTCTTTAACCACCGTGTGAGATCCCTCGACAAGCTCGGGATGACAGATTAAACTAAATCACAATATTCATCAACTTCCCTTTCACAAAAACCACCTGCTTTATTTTCTTACCATCTATCCAATTCTTCACTTTCTCGCTTTCCAAAACTATTTTTTTAGCTTCCTCTTCGCCGAGATCAGCTTTTATTTTTATTTTGTCTCTTAATTTTCCATTAATCTGCACTATCAATTCTATTTCTTCGTCAACAATTAATGACTTGTCATGCTCCGGCCATTTTTCAAGATGGATACTTGTCTTATTTCCTAGATTAGCCCAAAGTTCTTCAGCCAAATGCGGAGCAAATGGAGCTAATATTTGCAAAAACAATTTCCAATTTTCAACATCAATTTCTTCCTCGCCAACTGCATTAATAAAAATCATCATCTGCGCTATGGCTGTATTAAATTTCATCTCTTCTATATCTTCCCCGACTTTTTTAATAGTCCGATGCAATTCCTTCAATAACTTTTCATTTTTCACTGCAACTTTCAACTTTTCATTTTTCATTTTTACCTTCCACACCCTCTCCAAAAACCTCCTGCATCCAACTAACCCCTTCGTGTCCCAAGGTATCGCCTGATCAAACGGACCCATAAACATTTCGTAAACGCGAAGAGTATCTGCGCCGTAAAGTTTAACCATTTCATCGGGGTTAATAACATTACCGCGAGACTTACTCATCTTCTCTCCACCCTCTCCCAAAATCATGCCGTGCGATGTTCTTTTTTTATACGGCTCATCTCCGCATTCTTTAGGGATTACTCCAATATCATATAAAAATTTATGCCAAAAACGAGAATACAAAAGATGCAAAGTGGTGTGTTCCATTCCGCCGTTATACCAATCAACCGGCATGAAATTTTTCAATGCTTCAGCGCTCGCGAATTCTTTGTTATTTTTCGGATCAGTGTAGCGCAAAAAATACCAAGAAGATCCCGCCCAGTTTGGCATTGTATCCGTTTCCCTTTTTGCCTCGCCACCGCACTTTGGACATTTTACATTTATCCAATCTTGCATATTTGCCAAAGGAGATTCTCCGCTGTCTATTGGTTCGTATTTTTTAACATCGGGAAGTTTTACCGGCAAATCCTCATAGGGGACCCAACCGGGATTTAAAATATCTCCGGTCAAAATATTATCTAAAATCATTGGCGCTTCAACACAATTAAAATGCGGCGCTGGAGCAACCACTTCAACAAATTTAGCGTTAAGCTCGGTCGCTATCTCTTTTGGCTGCTCAATCGGCACGACACTGTCTTCCTTATCAGCAATCACTACTACTTCCCCCACCGCTTTTTTAATTTTAGAATAATTAAATTTCCAATCGCAAAATTCTTCCACTGCCGGACGCTTTTTTCCATCCTTAAATTCCGTTTTTGCCGGAGGAGCAACCATTATTATTTTTTTTGCTTTCAAATTATTTTCAGCTAACATTTTCATCGCCAAAACTCCGCCCAAGCTATGAGCAACAATTATTGTTTTATCATCAATATTAAAATTTTCTGAAATAAATTTAGTTTGCTCTTTAAGGTTCGGTTTATTGGAATTGGGCAGATTCGGAGCAAAAACTTCGAATCCTCGCTTTTCCAATTCACTTTTTAGCCAAGGCCAAAAAACTCTACCGGAGGAATCCTTAAAAGCGTGAAGAAAAAGAAATTTTGGTTTAGCCTCGGCACATTTCTCACAATGCACCAGCGGAATCGGTTCCCCCCAATATCTTTGCCTTGAAAAAACCCAATCGCGTAGTTTATAGTTTACTGTTTTTTTGCCAACATTATTTTTTTCTAACCATTCTGTCATTTTTTCTTTGGCATCTAGCGTCAATAAACCGCTAAGAAAATCTGAATTGATTGACATGCCATAGCCGGAAAAACATTCGCTCTCAATATCACCTTGTAAATTGCCGATTGCCCCGCTACTCGCTCCCGCCTGAAACGGACTATTCGGAATTACTTGTGGCGGTTGAACAACTTTTTTAATCTGTAAATTAAATTTCTTCGCAAATTCAAGATCTCTCTCGTCATGCGCCGGAACAGCCATAATCGCGCCAGTGCCATAACCGGTCAAAACATAATCAGCTACCCAAACAGGGATTTCTTCATTGTTTACCGGATTAATTGCTTTAATTCCCTCAAGATCCACTCCGGTCTTTTCTTTTTGCAATTCCGTTCTCTCTAGATCTGATTTTCTTTTTGATTTTTCAATATAATCATCAACTTCTTTGAGATTTGAGATCTGCGATTTAAGATCTGGGATTATTTCATGTTCTGGGGCGAGTACCATATATGTCGCGCCAAATAACGTGTCCGGCCGAGTGGTGAAAACCTCAATGTCAACTTTTAACTTTTCACTTTTAACTTTAAACTTCACTGTTGCGCCTTCACTCCGCCCAATCCAATTTATCTGCTGATCTTTTATCCGCGGAAGATAATCAACTTTATCCAAATCATCAATAAGCCTCTGAGCATACTTTGTAATTTTTATCATCCATTGCTCTTTTTGTCTTTTTTCCACTTCCCCACCGCAACGCTCGCATTTCCCATTCACAACTTCTTCATTAGCTAAACCGATTTTACATTTTAAGCACCAATTTATAGCCATCTTAGTCTTGTACGCTAAGCCATGCTTAAAAAATTGTAAAAACATCCATTGCGTCCATTTATAATATTCCGGGTCGGTAGTATTTATTTCCCGCGACCAATCAAAAGAAAAACCGAGCGACTTTAATTGGCGCGTAAAATTTTCAATGTTTTTTTCCGTGGCAATTTTCGGGTGAACGCCTGTTTTGATGGCGTAATTTTCTGTCGGCAAACCAAAAGCATCCCAGCCGATGGGATACAAAACGTTTTTGCCTTCCATCCTCTTCTTTCTGGCAATGATATCCATCGCTGTATAGCTTCTTGGATGGCCGACATGCAGGCCTTCACCCGATGGGTACGGAAATTCTATTAAACAATAAAAATTATCTTTACCTCGCCGTAGCTCCGGATCTTGCGGAGCGGAGGCGGGCTTCTTTAAATTATTGTCTGCTCTATAAATTTCATCCTCTTCCCACTTTTTCTGCCATTCTTTTTCTATTTTTTGATGATTGTATGTCATATTTTATTTGCACCCCCCATTATTCCCGTGCAGATCTTTTAAAAAAGAGTGGATTCCCGCCTACGCAGGAATGACAAGTTTAATTCAATCAAACTTAAACAACACGTAAAACAACCCATATATTATCACTAACCCCGATAAAAGAAAAACTGCTAAAATAATATTTTCCGCCTTTTTACTGTTAAAATATTTTTTAGGTAAAAACGCCGCGATAATATTACCCGCAACAAACCATATCGCCATATTTACAAAAAATAATGGCCAGGCCTCGATCGGAGGTTCGTCGCTTCCCATCGGCGGCACTGGATATTCAAAAGCCTTGATAGGAAATCCGCCGGTCGCAATCGGTTTATATAAATCAGTTTCCCCGACTATTCGTCTATCTGTACTTTCCCAAAACCACCACTTACGGCCAATTTCCTGATAAGAAAAAAAGAGGGACGCATAAAATAATATCACGGAAATCCCAAACGCCAAAAAGACAGAATAATTTAATTTTCGGGCGATGACTTTATTGACGAAAAATAATACAACCAAGACCGCAAGCGTAGTAATGAGAAAAAGCATAGTGCTTGTAGTTATTTTTAATAAAACAAAAAAGCCGATTTCATTTTGATTCTATCAAAAATCACAGAAATCGGCAATTTTTTGTTTACTATTTTTTACTTGGTCAATAACGCCTCAATTTTTATCCCAATTTCTCTTTGTTTTTTGGGGTCAGTTTCTCTCTTATATTGCTCTGTCAAATCAAAATATCCCGGAATCCTCTCTAAATTATCTAGTGCTCTATCCGATGCATCCAGGTTACTTATCTCCTTTTCATGTTGCTCTATACTTCTTTTACTGGCTTCTCCTGGCGTTGCTCTTAAATCTTTTATCATTTTTCCTATCTCTTGTCGTCTTTTAATATGAAATATTCTATAATCCCCCACCTGTTCTCTGCTAGCAGACATCACATTCTTCGCCGATTGCGCCCCAGTAAACTCATCTCCAAACAAACGTTGAAATTCTGGTTTTAAACGAGCTGTACGCATCTCCCAAAGCTTCCCGTGTGCTTGCCCTTCTGCATCATTATTACCAGGGTGCTGCAACCTCTCTCCTGCTGCCTCTGTTAGCGGTTCGTATTTATAAACATCCACAGCACCATTTAAAGAACGCTCCACTCTTTTCTGATCTTGCGGCCGAGTAGATTCGACCGTTCTTTGCACTAGGGCATCTTTATTAACTTCGGGAAGAAGGTCTACTCTTGACTCTTCTTCAAAACCATCCTCAACTTCTTGCCCCTCCTTCTTTGAAGAAGAAAAATTTTCCGCTCCGAGTGACATTTGCCCGCTTTCTCTATACATATAATTTTAGTTAGTCACTTTTTAAAAGTGAATTTATTAGATTTATATTATTATACCACTCCCCTCGCCTTTATCGCCAACGCCAGCCTTTCCAGCGCCAAAGCGAAAACGGCGGTACGCAGATCGGTTTTATTTTCTTCTTTTATTTTCCACGCCTCGTCAAAGTTTTCCACCATAATCTTTTTTAATTTTTGAAAAACCTCAACCTCGGTCCAATAATAATTGGCTAAATTTTGCACCCATTCAAAATAAGAAACCGTCACTCCTCCGGCATTGGCCAAGACATCGGGCACAACCAAAATTCCTTTTTCAAACAATTTTTCGTCTGCCTCGGAAGATGTCGGCCCGTTGGCCAGTTCTAAAATAACTTTTGCTTTTATCTCTCCGACATTGTCTTTAGTAATTTGATTTTCCAGCGCAGCTAAAATCAAAATATCGCATTCCGTTTTTAACAGCTCCTCATTGGTAATGTGAGCGTGATTTTGACAGGAACACTGTATTTCTTGGCACTCGCAAACATCGACAATTCCTTTTTTTTCTTTTATTTTTATGATCTCGTGAGAATCAAAACCATTTCCGGTTTTATCAATAATAGCTGTTTTAGAATCGGAAATGCCGATGATTTTATAACCGGCGTGAAAACAAAAATCAGCCATGTTGTATCCGGCATTGCCAAAGCCCTGAATCACGACTGAAGTTTTTTTCGGATCAATATTTAATTTTTCAACAATTTTTTCCAGAATATAAAAACCGCCTTGCGCCGTCGCCACTCCCCTGCCTTGTGATCCTCCCACTTCTATCGGTTTACCGGTCACAACTCCGGGAACATTATATCCCTTAAATTTTGAGTATTCATCCATTATCCAAGCCATTATTTGCGGGGTGGTATAGACATCGGGCGCAGGAATATCTTTTTCCGGCCCGATTATTTCCCGGACGGCGTTGGCATAGCCTCGTGAGAGGCGCTCCAATTCTCCTTGGCTCAATACTTTTGGATCAACTGTCACTCCGCCCTTTGCTCCGCCATAAGGAATGCCCACTGCGGCGCATTTTATCGTCATCCAAAAAGACAATGCCTCAACTTCATTCAAATCCGCCTTGGGGTGAAATCTGATTCCGCCCTTATATGGTCCGCGCGCGTTATTCCACTGCACTCTATATCCATCAAAAATTTTCATTGTACCATTATCCATTCTGACGGGTATGGAAAATTGCAAAATTCTGTTTGGTTTTTTTAAAATTTCTAAAACATTTGTGTCCAGTTTTATAAGATCAGCTGCTTTTTTTAATTGGTTTAGCGCGCTTTCGAGTGGAAGCATAAATTTATAATTTTAGTATTTATTTTTATTCTCCAATACTCTTTTTCTGCAAATAACCGTATGCCGAAAGAGCCGCCTTGGCTCCCTCGCCGGCGGCAATAACTATCTGCTTATAAGGAACCGTGGTCGCATCTCCGGCAGCAAAAACCCCCGGAAAATTAGTTTGATTTTTTGAATCTACAATAATTTGTTTACGCTCGTCCAGTTTAACCAAACTACTGATAAAATCAGATTCAACAATATGACCGATTTCAATAAAAACTCCGTCCGCTTCTATTTCTTTTTCTTCTTCATTTACTAAATTTTTTATTGTAACGCCGGAAACTTTTTCTTCTCCTGTAATTTCTTTTAAGTCACTATCCAAAATTATCTCTAAGTGAGCAAATTCCTTAAGCTGTCTCGTTCTTAATTCTTCCGCTTTAAATTTATTTTTATGATTGACGATATAAACTTTTTTAGCATATTTGGCGAGCAAAACTGCCGCATCCACGGCCGAATTACCCCCACCAACAACAACCGCGATTTTATTTTTATAGAAGGGAGCGTCGCAAGTCGCGCAATAGGAAACTCCGCGTCCTTTAAATTTAGTCTCTCCGGGAATATTAAGTTTTTTCGGTTCAGCGCCAAAACATAAAATAATCGCTCGAGCCTGATATTCTTTTTCTTCCTTGTCCTCTACTTTAAAAATATCGCCTTCTTTTTTTATTTCCCCGATTTCGGCGGATAAAAATTCCGTGCCAAAAATTTCAGCCTGTTTACGCATTTTCTCGGCTAATTCAAATCCGGAGATAAAATCAAGCCCCGGATAATTTTCCACCTTAGAGGCATAAACAGCCTGCCCTCCAATATCCTTACTTATAATTAAAACTTTCAAGGCGCGCCGAGATGCGTAAATTGCGGCAGAAAGCCCGGCCGGTCCCCCACCGATGATGATTATATCAAACATACATAAGTTAAAAGTTAAAAGTGTAAAGTGAAAAGTTACGGTTAAAAGTCTAAAGTTTTTTACCGGTAACTTTTAACCTTGAACTGTAACTTTTAATTTTTCACTTTTCATTTTTCACTTTATTTATTCTTTCCACCAACTCCTCTTTAGCAACCGCTCCGGTAAATTCATCCACCACTTCTCCGTTTTTAAAAATCTTAAAAGATGGAATACTCATTACTCCATATTTTTCCGCGACAGCTTGCCCTTCGTCAATATTTATTTTGGCTATTTTTATTGGTTCGCCCTCCATCTCCTTAGCCAATTCTTCAATTATCGGCCCCATCATTTGGCATGGCCCGCACCAAGTCGCCCAAAAATCAACCAAAACCGGCACGTTTGATTTTATAACTTCGCTCTCAAAATTTTCTTCGTTTAAAATTACTTCGGACATAAAAAATGAATTATGAATTAAGATAAGAATTGACAAAATAATTAGCGGGTTTCCCCTCCCTTGAGGGGAGGGTGACTTTAGTTACCACCCCCTCCTAGCCTCCCCCCTCAAGGGGGAGGAAATTGCTAACTTTTATAATTTTCGTAATATCTTTAAAACTATTCCAATTTCTTTATCCTCTTTTCTTCCTTATAAACTTCCAAAATATCCCCCACCTTAACTATCGTTTTTCCTTTAAATTTAATACCGCAATCTTCCCCTTGCAAAACTTCTTTAACATCAACCTTGCCCGCTTGCAATTGAACCATTGAAACTACCCCCATTTCTTCTCTTTCGCCTCCCTGTTTTCTCATTATTCTAATCATTGTTTGTCCTATTTTTGGATTAAAAAATATTGTTCCCTCGCGAACCTTGCCACCAACAATCATCCCGCCGGATTCAGTTCTAAAAATCGCCAAAACTTCAACTTTACCCAATTCCGTTTTTATAATTTCTATTTCTAAAAGCGCCTCTAAATCTTTTTTTACCTCATCAACCAAATCATATATAATTTTGAAATTTTTAAGCTTAACTTTTTTATCTCTGGCTAATTCTTCCACTTTGGGAGTCAATAAAATATTAAAACCAAAGACTGATGCGGGAATGGCTTCCGCTCGTAAAATATCCGCCTCGGTAACGTTCCCCAATCCCCTTGAAACAATATCTATACCAACATCCGGATAGTCTAACTTTTCAAAAACAGCCAAGACGGCTTCAAGAGAACCCAAAACATCGGTTTTTAAAATTATATTTAATTTTTTCCTTTTGTGTTCACTACTCTCAATCGTTTTTTTGACTACTGTCTCGTCTCTTTGCGAATAAATTTGTTTTATTTTTCTCTCGCATCCCTTTAGTTCACTTTTAACTTCTAAAATATCGCCGACTTCAGGGGCGACTTTTAGGCCGATTATTTTTACCGGCGTTCCCGGCTCAACTTTTTCCACGGAATCACCGCGAAAATTTTTCATAGCCCTTACTCTTCCATAAAAAACATTATCAACTGACAAAATATCATTTTTATTTAATGTTCCGGCTTGAACCAAAATCGTAGCTACCGCCCCTTCACCCTTATCAACGTGCGATTCAATCACTGTGCCGACCGCGCACCTGTTTGGATTGGCAACTATTTTTTCTTTTTCCATGTCAGCCAAAAGAAGTATCATATCCAGCAATCCATCTATCCCCGTGCCGGCTTTAGCGGAAATCGGGACGCAAATCGTTTTGCCTCCCCAATCCTCCGGAATCAAATTAAGGCTGGCTAATTCTTGTTTTATTTTTTCAACATTGGCTTCTTCTTTATCAATTTTATTTATTGCCACAAGAAAAGGAATTTTGGCCGCTTCAATAATTTTAATGGCTTCTTTGGTCTGCGGTTGAACTCCGTCATCGGCCGCGACAACCAAAATGGCGATATCGGCAATTTTTGCTCCGCGAGAACGCATGGCGGTAAAAGCTTCGTGTCCGGGAGTGTCAATAAAGGTTAAGATTTTGTCTTTGTATTTTGCTTGGTACGCGCCAATATGCTGGGTAATACCCCCCGCTTCTGTTTCCATAACATGAGTTTGTCGGATAGAATCCAAAAGCTTTGTTTTTCCGTGATCAACGTGCCCCATCACAACGACTACCGGCGGACGCGTCATTAACGTCTCCTCTTTATCCTTGCCCATCAATTCTTTTATTTTATCTCCAACAAAATTGTCTTGACCTTCGGTTTCTTCATCCTTTTCAAAATCAAAACCAAGATCTTCGGAAACAATCGCCGCTGTTTCATAATCAATTCTCTCGTTTAAGGAGGCGAGAATTCCGTTTTTCATCAATTCTTTAATTACCGCCGTTACCGGCAAGCCGAGTCTCGCCGCAAACTCGCGAACTGTAATCACTGCCGACAATTTAATTTTAGTTTTTCCAACCGATCCGATAATTTCACCTTTTTCTTTAACCTCGTCGTGAAGCGCCGAGGCTTGCCTTGCTTCCATCTTTTTTTTGAGCATTGGCCAGCTTTCTATGATTTTGCTGGCTAATCTATCGTCAACCTTAATCGCTCTTTGCCCAATATCAAAACCAAGCCCTGGTAAAATATCCTTGAGCTCCTGCGCTGTCCGCCCTAATTTTCTAGCCAATTCGGTAATGTTCATAAAAATAAACGGAATAGCAGGCTTTAGCCTGCGCTTTAGCAAGATTGACGCGAACTAAAGTTCGCTACTCCCCTATCCCCCTTATATTGCTTAATTCTATTCTTTAAAGACCCTTTTGTCAAAATAAAATTGCCCCGCTTCGCTTCCCCTGCCTTGTGAGCAAAGAAATTTGAAGCGGGGCCAAAGAACCGAGGGTCGGAAGCACGGCCTGCCCTAGGATCCAAGGGCACTATTTGCGGCTGAGCAGACGAGCGCGACCTCCCCAGACCCAGGCGTCCGAGAGCAAGCGCCAGTGCTGGAACCAGCGGTCGCCACTCCAGCGGAGGAACGCCACCTCCTCCTGATTACCCGAACCACGCCGCCGCCAATTCGGGAAGACAAAAACAACCTTCCCCCGTACCACGGGGGGGATGTCGGCTTGGTGAGCGAGGAGGTGCTCACCGTCTTCTTCTCCAAGATCGGCCTCCGCCTCCTTCGCCCGCACGATCATAGTGTCGCCACCCACGTTCTTCTCGCGCTCCCAAAGGAAGCCGATAATTTCGTAGATGCGACCGCCGACGGTCATCTCGGTGGGGTTGAACCCCACCAACTCAAAAGTCCACGCCCCGGTGGTCATCTCGGTGGCGACGAGGAGCTCGTCGCAAAAATCTCTGACCTTCCCGGTGTTACCCGAGTTGATCAAGGCCGCGAAACGCTCCTGACCAAGCTGCTCCTCGAAGTTGACCAGCTCCCTTAAAATACTCATCAGACTTTCTCCACGCCCTTTTCAGAAAGGGCTTGCTCCTCGCCAACACGGCAAAAAGGAAGCGCTGGTTTCCCATCCTTCTTTTGATGGTGCTCCTCCCCTCTTAGTCTCCCCTTACCTTAAGGGGAAAAATTGAGCACTGCCAAAAGAAGACTAGGATCTATGCAAAGTTTAAGCAAAATTGGATAATTGTCAACTGCTATTTTTACTAAACCAACTTGCGAGAGACCGAAAGCCGTGCTACGATAAAAATGCTTAGTAATTAATAACTAACGCAAATTTTACTTTAAGATGATAAAAAGAAAAAAAATAGTAAAAATTCCCCAACTCTTACAAGAAACTAGCCAAAAAGAACTAAAAACAGCGGAAAATGACAAAATTGTCAATTGTTCCTATCTATTTAAGGGTTTTAAATCAGGGGAAAACGCGGATACTAATGGAGACTTTTCTTTAAAGTCAACTATTTTTGGTGAAAACTTATCTTCGGCAAAAGCAGGGCTCGAAAAGCTTTCTGCCTCATCTTTAGGTTGTGATTTGCTCCTTAAACTTTATGTTAAATCTATTATGGATCGCGGTTTCCTTGCCTGTAGGAATTGCTATTGGCTATTATCTTCGGAAAGGTCTGGCCAAAAAACTAACCGGATCAATCGAGGAAAAGGCGGAAAAACTTTTAGCCGAAACTAAAAACAAACAGCGCGAACTCTTGCTTCAGGCAAAAGACAAAGCTATTCAGATTATTGATGAAGCAAAAAAAGAGGAGGAAGGAAGAAGACAAGATCTTCTCTCCGCGCAAAAAAGACTAGAAAAAAGAGAATCTCTTTTTGATCAGAAACTCTTGGAATTGCAGGAAAAACAGCAAAAGCTTTACGATAAGGCCAACCAAGTAGAAAAAGTAAAAGCGGAAATTCAAAAAATAAAAGACGACCATCTGGCCAAATTGGAAGAAATTTCCGGATTAACAAAGGAAGAAGCGAAAAAATTTCTTTTGGATAGAACTGAAAAAACCATTAAAGAGGAACTCGTCGTGCGTATTAGTAAATTGGAACGTGAATCAAGCGATGTCCTTGACGTAAAAGCAAAAGAATTACTTTCTCTAGCCATCGAACGTTGCGCTTCTTCGCACGCAACTGAAATAACCACCACAACCATTACTATTCCTTCCGATGAAATGAAAGGTAGAATTATCGGACGCGAAGGACGGAATATAAAAACCATTGAACAATTAACCGGAACTGAAATTATCATTGACGATACTCCGGAAGCGATTACAGTTTCCGGATTTAGCCCGATCAGGCGCCATGTCGCCAAAAAGGCTTTGGAAAAATTAATCCTTGACGGACGCATTCATCCCGGAAGAATTGAAGAAGCGGTAGAACAAGCCAAAAAAGAGTTAGCCATGGATATTAAAAAAGCCGGAGAAGACGCGGTTTATGAGCTGGGCGTAGCCGGTTTTGATCCAAAATTAGTCCAAATTTTAGGAAGACTTAAATATAGAACAAGCTTCGGACAAAATGCTTTGCAACATTCTCTTGAAGTTGCTCATTTATCCGCTCTTTTGGCCGAGGAACTGGGCGCCAATGTCAGCGTGGCCAAAAAAGCCGGTCTCTTGCACGATATTGGAAAGGCGGTAGACCATGAGGTTACCGGTACTCATCCGGAGATTGGTCGAGATATTGCCAAAAAATTCAATATTCCCGAGGAAATTATTATTCCTATCGCTACCCATCACGATGATATGCCCCCTACTCTTGAGGCTATTATCGTTAAAGTGGCTGACGCCATCTCTGGCGCAAGACCGGGAGCGAGAAAAGATACTTACGAACATTATTTGCAAAGACTTGAAGATTTGGAAAAAGTAGCCAGATCCTTTGATGGTGTAGAAAAAACCTACGCTATCCAAGCGGGCAGAGAAATAAGAGTATTTGTCACTCCCGATAAAATTGATGACCTCGGCGCCTTAAAATTAGCTCAAGAAATCGCGAAAAAAATAGAAGAAGAGCTAAAATATCCCGGAGAAATCAAGGTCAATGTTATTAGAGAAAAAAGAGTAGTGGAATACGCGAGATAATAAAATAAATTCTAAATCACAAGCACCAAATTCTAAATAATATCAAAATACAAAATTCAAATGTTCAAAACAACTGTTTTGGATTTTGGACATTAGATATTTGAGTTTATTTAGGATTTGTAATTTCGGATTTGGTGCTTCATAACATATGTCCCTAAAAATCCTAATGTTTGGCGATGTTTGCGGGAAAATCGGGAGAAAAGCTGTTGCTAAAATATTGCCTGAATTAAAAAAGAAATACGGTCCTGATTTAGTTATAGCCAATGTTGAAAATTTGGCTCACGGGAAAGGCACAACCGTAAAAACACTGGAAGAAATGACCACAGCCGGAGTTGATTTTTTCACTTCCGGCGATCATGCTTTTGATAAAAATGAAGTTAATGTGATTTTAGAAGAAAAAGATAGCTTACTTATAAGACCTGCCAACTTCCCTGACGGTGTTCCTGGAAAAGGCGAAAAAGTCTTTGAAATTGGCACAAAAAAGGTACTTGTGATAAACTTGTTAGGTAGAGTTTTTATGAAAAGCCAATACGACTGTCCATTTAAAAAGGCGGACGAAATATTGGAAAAGTACAAAGACGACAATCTTTCCGCGATAATTGTTGATTTTCACGCCGAGGCTACCTCCGAGAAGAACGCGTTAGGCTTCTATCTGGACGGTCGCGTATCAGCGGTTCTCGGGACTCATACACACGTAGGAACTGATGATTTAAGAGTACTACCTCAAGGAACCGCTCTTATTACAGACATCGGCATGGTCGGAGCGAGCGATTCAATCCTTGGCGTAGATAAAGAGAATATCTTGAAAAATTTCTTGACGCAAATACCTCAAGTTCACGAAATTCCGGAAGAAGGGCTATGTACCGTTAACGCTGTTTTCGTTGAAGTCAACAACAAAAACAAAAAAGCTGTCAGAATTGAAAAAATAAGAGAAGAAATCAATATTTAACTCTCTACGAAATACAAAATAGCACGAAAAATACGAAAACAAAATCTGTGTTTTAAAAATTTTTCGTATCTTTCGTAACTTTTCGTACTTTCGTAGAATCAAGAAAGGGGGTGAAAATAATGACAAAATCAGAATTAATTGAAAAAATCGCAGGTTGTTGCGAAATCCCAAAGACAACCGCTGAAAAAATGATGGAATGCTTTACAACCACCATCGTTTCAACTTTAAAAGGAGGCGACGAAGTAACCTTAACCGGTTTCGGCACTTTCCTACCAAAGAAAAGAGCGGCTAGAACGGGTGTTAATCCAAAAGAACCGACAAAGAAAATCCAAATCCCAGCCATGACCGTTCCAAAGTTCAAAGCGGGAAAATCTTTTAAAGATGCTTTGAGATAAGATTAAACTCTTAGAGACAAAACAAAAAACCCTCCGTGAAAACGGAGGGTTTTGTAATAATTAGGTTGTCATTCCCGCGAAGGCGGGAATCTACTTTTTTAGGAGAGTGGATCCCCGCCTTCGCGGGGATGACAGAAAAAAGCTACCTTACCACCATAATCCTCGCACCCGCCTCCCCTTCGCAAGCTCCTAATTCAATTCTCCCGTCAGACAATCTATTGATATAATATTTAGTAAAATCTTCCGACACGGAAAGAGGATCAAAGGGAATACTTTTGATATAGCCGTCTACTAAAGAACCGCTCAAATCCAAACAAGCTTCTTCCCCATTAATCTCTTTGCATTTTATCCCACAGCCAAAGCTTCGCGATCCTATTATCTGCAAGGTAACCGGCGACTCGTCGATTCCCGAGGGTATTTCTCCATTGTTGTTTTCGGTGTATTTAGAAACCGCGTCAAGAATCAAAGAAACATCAGTCCATCGACGATCATTTCGCGATCCCGCGAATTTTCCCTTTGGATCTTCTAATACAAAAAAAGCGGAGACCAAAAAGGCGGTAACTCCGACAATAATTAAAAGCTCTAAAAAAAGAAAACGTTTTTCTCTCATAATTATTAAGATAGTGTCGCTCACCACGTCCAAAGCACGGGTTAATCCATGACTCAATAAACAATAAACATTAAAAGATTTTTGCTCCGCCGGGCAAGTTGATTAGCCTAAGCTTTGGACGTGGTGGGCCCGCTGGGAATCGAACCCAGAACCTTGAAGTTAAGAGCTTCCTGCTCTGCCGATTGAGCTACGGACCCGTATAAAAATTGTAGCAAAAATATAAATTTTTGCCAAACTAAAAACGAGCCACAATTCTTTATAGCTCGTTTTATCTTATTTTATTTAAAAACCTTTTCGCGCTTCAATTTAGAGGCTTTATTTTTTAAATCTTTCCTCTCACGATCAAGGCCTTCTATCTCTAAATCTATTTCCGCTCTTTGTTTACTAAACCATCCGTACGTTTTTCTTCTTTCTTTTTTAATTTTTATTTTATCCTCTAAGGAATAAACTTTATTTTGAATACGCGTCATTTCCGCCTTTGCTCGGTCGGAATTTTCTTTTGCATTATTTGCTTTTATATCTTTTTTAAAGGAAAGATTGTGTTCCTTCGATAAGCTCGTCAACTCTTCTTCCTTATCTTTCTTCTTCTCCACAAGTACTTTTATTTCCGCTTCCAGTCTCTTTTCTTTCCAAGGGAAAAAGGTGTGGTCCCATCTACTAAGACTATCCTTTTCCGCGGTAATTTTCTCTATTCCCGCATCCAACCATTCAATTGAGCGCGCCATCTCCTCCGCATTTTGCTTTACCAGATCTTTTGATAATAATGGCAGTACCTCCGACTCTGGTCGTTTTCTTGATTTTGCGGTTTCCGACACTTTTTTATCGCTACTTTTTGCTAACTTTCTTTCCCAATTTCTTTGTTGCTCCTTAAGTATTGCCAGATATTTATTTTTTTCTTCAACTCTTTTGGCAAGTTCCGCGATTTCTCCTTCAAGCCCCCGCGATTCCTTTTTTTCAACTCCTCTTAATATTTTTTTTATTTTATCAAAAAAACTTAGTTTTTCTACTCTCTCCCCTTTCACTCTAATCTTACTTCTTAGGTCAAAAATTTCTCCTTCAACGTGGATAATCTCCGCCTGTCTTTTATTATAATCATTTAGCCCGTCAATCGTTTGGCCGGAAAAACTATTTTTATCTTGCCAATACGCCTTGCTTAATTTTTCTCTTACTTCTCTATCTCTCTCTAATTCAAAATCTTTTATTTCTTCCTTTAATGCCCCTTCTTTTAATAAGGCTTCAACCTCGGGATCGGGATTAAGTACAATACTCTGCTCCTCAATTTTTCCTTCAGTCTTCCTCTTTTCCGGCAAAACGTAAGATGTCTCTTGCACTCTTCTTTCTTTATATTTTTTTGTTGCTTTAGGCGGTTCTCCACTAACAGCTACTTGTTTGTCTTTTGGCTTAATAGTTCTTTCTTCCATATTCTCTCTTCTCTTTCTTGGTTCCGACCTACCTGGGGAATCAAGCTTGTCTGCCTGATCCATAAAAGCTAGCCCCACTTTTTCCGCGTGAGTCATCTCCCCTCCCTTTTTTAAAATTCTTCGCCGGACCGTTGCTCTTATTTCTCCGTCTGTTTTGGGCGGTTCTTCATTTCCTCGGACAAATTCGTGATTTTCCATATTAATTACATATAAATTATATTCTATACAATTATTATATCATAAGATAAATAAAATAAAAAACTGATTATCCTCGGATAATCAGTTTTTTTATAGAAAAAAATAATGTTTATGCTTCGACTAGCTTGCTCTTTGCGGCTTGTGCCTGAAGAGTATCTAATTGTTCGGCGGCGTCTGCTGTCACCTCATCAACCTCTTTCTCAAGTTTTTTTATTCCTTGGTTGAATCCATCTTCCGCCGCGTCAATTTCGCTCATCATTTCTTTAAATTTAGCCTGGTATTTCGGATCATTTTCGTCGTCAGTAATGCCGGCTTGAGCAAAGCCGTTATCTATTAAAGTTTGAACCTCGCTCTTTAGCCAATCAATTAAATCATTGTCAACTTCGCTCGCACTTTGAATACGATCCAATATTGCATCCTTCTTAACCTTCTCAATATCCAACGCCTTTATCTTATTTAAAAGCTCTTCTTTGGTAATTTGTGACATATTTATAAAAATAATAGTTAGAAAATATTATAAAGAATAAGCTTCTTTTCTAGTTTTTTGTTCAGCTATCCTTCTCTTTTCAACTGGTTTTCGAAGATCTTTTAAAAGAGAACTCACTTCAAAAAGCTCCCTCATATTTGCAGAAGACCGAACTTCAAGAGATTTCTTTTGTGCATCTATGTCTAACATTTCTTGTTGAAGTTGTTGTTTCTTTAAAATTGTATCTCTTTCCATTTTTTCTCTTCTCTTCTCATTTCTAAAATCGTCGAAACTGTCCTTGGCAGCATTAACTCTATCTCTAGCTCTTTCGTAAAGACCAAGACCTGCTTCTTTTAACCCTTCATATTTTCTAGAAGCACCGTCTCTTATTTCAGCTTTTTTAACTTGATACGTATCCACAACCTTTTCCTTGCCTTCTTTGGCCATTCTTTTGACTTCACTTTTAGTATCTTGATAAAGCTCAGGAGCAGCGAGTACTCCATAAGCACCCTTTTCCACTTTACCCTTTAGCCAACTAGCACCGCTACTAACTTTTTCTTTTAGCCATCCCCATCCTTTTTTAAGCGTTTCGCTTGCTCTTTGTGCTCTCTCTTTTCCCATCTCCTGATAATACGATCCCTCTTTTTGCGCTTCTGGCGCTCGCATAACCACTGTTTGCTCGTTTCTTTCCGCTCCCTTCATTTCATCTTCGTATGTCGGATCAATCTCCGTAGATCCTTCTCTCTCTCCGGGGAATAAATTTCGAACATCTCTCATATTTTTGATTCTCCTCTCTTTTGCTAAGCCGAATTTACTTAGCAAAAATTAATAATATTATAGGCTCTAGACCAGATAACTCTATGATACAATGGAGTTATGTGGCTAAGTAAAGCGAAAATTTCGCAATACAAAATTAAAAAAATTATTGAATGCTTTTGTTTGGATCTTTTAGCCTCCAAATCCTCAATTCTCCTAGGCTTAAATCGCAAGACGATAAATCACTGGTATCTTATTTTTCGTCTGGCAATCTATGCCTGGCAGATGAAAGAATTCGGAAAACTGTTTGGTGAAGTTGAACTGGATGAAAGCTACTTTGGAGCAAGAAGAAAAAGAGGTTTTAAAGGAAGACTAAAACGAGGTAGAGGGACAATGAAGCAACCAGTGTTTGGATTGTTTAAAAGAAACGGCAGGGTCTACACTGAAATAGTTCCCAATTGCAAGAAACCTACACTACAAGCCATAATTAAAGGAAAAATAGATAAGTCAACGATTATTTACTCTGATAAGTGGCGAGGATATGACGGGCTGGTGGATGTGGGATACAATAAACATTTCAGGGTTAATCATGGCAATAATGAGTTCTCCAGGGGAGAAGGAATCCACATCAATGGCATCGAGAATTTCTGGAGTTTTACTAAGCGAAGGTTGTCTAAATTCAATGGCGTCAAGAAGAATTTTGAGCTTCACCTTAAAGAATGCGAATGGCGATACAGCAGAGATTACGATATACTTAAAGAAGAGCTTTGGCGGATATACAAATGGTACTTAAAACATTAGTTTATCTGGTCTAGAGCCTATTATATTATTATACACCAAAAAAGCGACTTTGTCAAAGTCGCTTTTTATCCACAGTCTCTTATTGTCTCAAATATTTCCTCAATTCTTCCCTTGCCACCACTCTATCGTCCCAAGGAATAGTTTTTCCGCCGATAATCATCGTTTGTTCCGCGCCTTTTCCGGTTATAAGAACAATATCGCCGCTTTTGGCGAGAGTTATCGTCTTTTTTATTCCCTCCCGCCTATCTTCTATTAAAAATAAATTTTCATTTCTGATTTTTCCGAACTTTTCCGCGGTTAAAACAATATCTTCGACGATTTCCCGCGGATCGTCGTTGTACGGATCAACATTGCTCGCTATTACATAATCCGCCATCTTGGCAGCGACCTCGCCCATTTCAAATCTTTTAGTTTTATCCCTTCCCCCGCCTTCCGCTCCCAAGAGAACGATTATTTTATTTTCTCCTTCTTTTTTTATTTTGTTCACCGCCAAAAGAGCGCCGGTCATGCTCGCCTTTTCGTGGGCATAGTCAATAAACAATTTGAAATTTTGCCCTTCATTAATTTCCTCCATCCTTCCGGGAATTATTTTCAGATTCAATAACCCGACGCCAATAGCTTCATCCTTAATATCAAAAATCCTGGCGATGATTATCGCCGGAAGAGTATTATAAACATTGAATTTTCCCAAAATATTGATTTTAAAAAGGCTTTCCCCTACTTGAAATTTAACGCCAGAGTCGTTTTCTTCCATTATCTTCGCCACAAAATCACCACCCTCCAAACCATAAGTAATTCTTTTATCAGATGCAAAATCCAAAAAATAATCCTTGTGTTCGCTGTCAAAATTAACAATTATTGTTTTTTCTATTTTTTTATGGGGCTGTCGCCGAATGGTCTTTTGATCATAAATTTTTAGATTTTGTGGAAATTTTGTTATAAATTTTTGAGGCAATATGGTTATATTGGCGAGAAAATTTAGAACAAAATTTACCAAAATATGGAGATTTTGGCAAAAAGACCATTCGGCGACAGCCCCATGATTGTCTATTTTTTTCACTTTGCTTTGGGCCAAAGTGGCAAACATTTTTCCCTTCATCTTTTTGTATTCGGAAAAATCTTTATGGGCCGAAATATGTTCCGGAGTTAAATTAGTAAAAACAGCAAAATCATAATCAACGCCAATATGCCGATATTGTCTTATACCTTGAGAGGTTGTTTCTACGACACAAAATTTACAGCCTGCCTTTACCATTTTCGCCAATGTTTTTTGAATGGAAAAACGACCGGGCATGGTCATGTGATAATTATTCAAAGATTCGTCTTCACCGATTCTTATATTCGCCGTAGTTATGATTCCGGTCTTTTTCCCACCGGCATTAAGACATGCCCAAATAAAATTGGCAGTTGAGGTTTTTCCTTTTGTTCCCGTTACTCCAATAACAACCATTTTTCGGGAAGGGAAGCCATAAATAAAAACAGCCAATACCGATAAAAAATAATGGTAGGCTAAGATAAAACTTTCCGGCAAAATTTTTTTAAGAAGTTCTTTCATTCTTTGTTGCTCAATGCCCCCGGAGAGAATCGAACTCCCACCTTCAGGTTCGAAGCCTGACATTCTATCCATTGAACTACGGGGGCGGAATACATTTGAAGTCTTATGCTCCACCGGATAAACGGATTTCCCCCTCCCTTGAAGGGAGGGGTTAGGGGAGGGTGAGAAATATTGAAATTACAAATTCAAAATCACAAGCTCCAAATAATATCAAAATACAAAATTCAAATACTTAAATATCTACACCTACCTGATGTTTTGGATTTAATATTTTGGACATTGTAATTTATTTAGGATTTGTAATTTTGGATTTGGTGCTTTGTTGATCACCCCCTCCTAACCTCCCCCCTCAAGGGGGAGGAAATTGCTAAGGAGCTTAAATAATCTCTCCTATTGCCACCCCTTCTCCCTCAATCCGGCGAGCGCCGCATCAACTTGCGCCTCTTGCTTACTGCTCCCCTCTCCGGTGGCGATTAATTCTTTTTCCAAATATACGCCAACTTTAAATTTTTTGTTATGATCCGGGCCGATTTCTTCCAAAACTTTATAATTTGGCGTAATGCCAAATTTTTCTTGAGTGATTTCCTGAAATCTGCTTTTTGGATCAAGATATAATCCGTGTTCCAAAATATATGGAAGTTTAGTGATAACAAATTCACTAATAAATCCTTTGGCCACGTCATAACCGCTATCAAGATAAATAGCGCCGACAACCGCTTCAAAAGCGTTAGCTAAAATATATTGTCTTGATTTTGATTCTAAAGATTCTTTGGCCTCGCCCTTGCTTAGATAAAGAAAATCATCCAAGTCTATTTCTCGGGCAATTTCCGAAAGGATTCTTGCGTTTACTAAACTCGCTCGCCAATTGGTAAGCTCCCCTTCCGGATTTGGGTAATTTAAATAGAGATACTCCGTAACTATAAGTTCCAAGACCGCGTCGCCCAAAAACTCCAATCTTTCATTATGCGCTAGTTCAAACCCCGGATTCTCATTCAAATAAGAACGATGCACCAAAGCTTGCGCCAAAAAATCCTGCTTTTTAAATTTAACTTTGATTATTTCCTCCAGTTTGGAAAAATCTTTCATATTTTAAAGAAGAACCAGCCGCAAATTTTTTACTTCCAAAAAGTAATAAATTCGCGGCTAAATCTGCTATATTATTTTTTTTCTTCCTCTTTAACTTCCCCATTCTCCAACATCGTCTTGTAGAGCGCGCCCAAAACACCGTTGATGAATTTTCCCGAAGATCCGCTTCCGAAAGCTTTGGCCAATTCTATCGCTTCATTGATTACCGCTCTCGGCGGGACTGTGCTTTTTCCTTCTTTTTCGGAAAATTTAAGTTCATAAACTCCAAGTCGCAAAATATTTCTATCAATCATGGTTATCTTTTCAATCGGCCACTCCGGAGCATATTTTTTTATAAACGTATCTATTTCTTTTTGATTTTTAATAACTCCAAAAACCAAATCCATGACAAAGGTGTCTTCATCAAACTCCGGCGCAAACTCTTTTATTTTTTCTTCGGCGGAATTCTTGACCTCATCTTTCCCCTCACTCATAAAATCCCACTGGTAAAGTGTTTGCAGGGCTATTCTTCTTGCGAAATGACGATTGACCATAAAGATTAAGTGAAAAGTTAAAAATGAAAAGTGTAAAGTTGCAGTTAAAAATTTGAACCGATAACAACTTTTAACTTTGAACCGTAACTTTTAATTTTTCACTTTGCACTTTTAACTAATACTCACTTCTTCGCTTTTTTTAATTTAGTTTTAACCACTTCTTTTTCTCCGTAAGTACCGCAAAAACCACAAACATTGTGTGGCAAAACGGCCTTTCCGCATTTGGAGCAAGAACAAAGATTTATTTTCTTGAGAGCGAAATGCGAAGCTCTTCTTTTTTTGTGTGAACTTGTCCTCCTATGTCCGGGTAAACCCATATCGTTGAAATATTAAAGTATCCAAACGTATAAATTAGCCTGCCATTCCCACATCTACTACTTTCTTAGAAGAGTGGATCCCCGCCTGGCAGGGATGACAAAAATTTATACGCTTACTACTTAAAATTATTATTTATAATATTAAATAAATGTCACCGATGAGGCCATATCGTCTTTTTCTTTGAATCTCATTACTCTTACGCCTTGTGTCGCTCGGCCCAAAACGGAAACACTCTTGTACGGCATTCTTATTACTTGACCGAACTTTGAAATAATAATCAAGTCTCGTTCATCTTTATTTGAAGCGACTTCGGCGGAAATTATTTTTCCGGTTTTGGGAGTAATTTTTCCGGTTTTAATTCCCGAACCTCCACGACCTTGCACTTTATAACTTTTCAGGTTTGTTCTCTTGCCAAAGCCGTGTTCGCTGACCACCAACAAATCTAGCAAATTTTTGGAAATTAGTGAAGGGTCTATCACATCCATGCCGACTATCACATCTTTTCCTTTTAATCTGATGCCCCTAACTCCGGCGGCGGTGCGCCCCATAGCTCTGACATTTTTTTCTTTAAATCGGATCGCTTGCGCTCCGGCAGTGACCAACATTATTTCATCATTTCCTCCGGAAGGTTTTACCCATTCCAAATTATCTCCGTCTTTCAATTTCAAAGCGATGAGCCCGGATCTTCTCACATTATCAAAATCCTTGATATCAACTTTTTTAATCACACCCTCTTTTGTCACCATCACTAAATATTTGTAATCCCCTTCTCCCAATTCTTTCATTGATAAAATCGAGGAAACTTTTTCTTCCTGCGATAATTGCAAGAAGTTTACTATCGCTTGCCCTTTGGAAGTTCTGGAAGCGGCCGGAACATCGTAAGCTTTAAGCTGAAATACTCGACCGCGAGTGGTAAAAAATAATAAATCAGAATGAGTGGTGGTCACGAGCAAATGTTCTACTGTATCTTCTTCTTTTGTCGTAAGCCCTATCACACCTTTTCCACCCCTTGATTGCGTTTTGAATGTTTCCGTCGGCAATCTTTTAATATATCCGTCGGCCGTGACCACAACAATTGTTGCTTCGTTGGGAATCAAATCTTCCACGGCAAAATCTTTTACAGCATGAGCAATAATCTGCGTTCTTCTTTCGTCGCCGTATTTCTCACTGATTTCTTCTATTTCTTTTTTTATAATATTGGAAATTCTTTTTGGCGAAGCTAAAATTTCTTCCAATTCTTTGATCAAAGCCATTTTTTCTTTCAATTCTTCTTCTATTCTCATTCTCTCAAGGTTCGCCAATTGTTGGAGCTTCATTTCCAAAATCGCCACAGCCTGAATTTCAGTCAGTTTGAACTGCTTCATCAAATTGATTCTGGCCTCTTCCTTATCGTTTGATTTTTTAATCAATTTTATAACCGCGTCAATATTATCAACGGCTATTTTTAAGCCTCTCAAAATATGCGCCCTGTCTTTGGCTTTCATCAAATCAAACTCGCATCTTCTTTTCACCACTTCTTTCCTGTGGAGAAGATAATATTCCAAAACCATTTTTAGATTTAAAATTTTCGGCTGGATGCCGTCAACCAAAGCCAACATATTCACATGAAAAGAACCTTGAAGCGGAGTCATGTCAAAAAGCTGATTCAATATTTTTTTCGGATAGGAATCTTTTTTAAGATCAACTACTACTCTCACCCCGTCTTTATTGGATTCGTCGCGTAGGTCTCTTATTCCTTCTATTTTTTTATCCTTGACCAATTCGGCTATTTTTTCCAAAAGCGTCGCCTTGTTAAGCTGGTAAGGGACTTCTGAAATAATTATTTTAAATTGCCCGGCTTTGTCTTCCAAGATATCAGCCTTGGCGCGCATCACGATTGATCCGCGTCCGGTCGCGTAGGTTTGCTTGATAATATTGGATCCATAAATAATTCCTCCGGTTGGAAAATCAGGGCCTTTGATAAATTCAGTAAGGTCGTCAATACTGCAATCCGGATTATCTATCAAGTGCATTATTCCGGCGCAGATTTCTTTCAAATTGTGCGGGGGAATATTTGTCGCCATACCGACGGCAATACCCATTGTTCCGTTTAAAAGTAAATTGGGCAGCCTTGCCGGCAAAACCTGCGGTTCCTTATGCGATCCATCATAGTTGGGAATAAAATTAACCGTCTCTCGCTCAATATCAAATAATAACTCTTCCGAGATGCGCGCCAGCTTGGCTTCGGTATAACGCATAGCGGCGGCGGAATCTCCATCCATAGAACCAAAGTTTCCTTGCCCCCACACCAACGGATATCTCATGGAAAAATCTTGAGCCATTCTGACCATTGAATCGTAAACAGCCGAATCGCCGTGCGGATGATATTTACCCAAAACTTCACCGACCACCGTAGCCGATTTTCTAAATTTTGCCGTTGGCTTTAAACCAATATCCCACATCGCGTACAAGACGCGACGATGCACCGGCTTTAAACCATCCCTCACGTCCGGAAGAGCGCGGGAAATAATAACCGACATCGCGTAATCCAAATACGAACTCTGCGCCTCTTTTTCAATGGGGCATTGTTCGATGTTTTCTATTATTTTATTTTCTTCTTGTTTTTCTTTCATATCAATAACCTAAATAAAATTCTAAACTTCAAATATAAATTTTTAATTTTGTAATTTTTAATTTTATAAATAATTTTCTAATGTTTTAATGCTTTAAACTTGAACGGACTGACACGCTTTAGCGTGTTATCAAACTTATTACCCATAATACCCATAACAGCCTAAAGGCTGTCACTCCGTATAATTCAAGTTTAAAAATTATAAAATTAAAAATTATAAAATTTTATCTTCCAATTTATTTTTCACTTCTTCCAGCAAAACTTTTTCTTTTAATTTATCTATTATCTCACTTTCCGGATTGTTATTTTCCGTGGCCACCTCTTCAATTTTTGGTTCTTCTTTTCTCTCTTTCATACCGGCAGTAAATTCCTGTAATTTGTCTTTCAAATCCTGAAAGCCATCTTTAATGCCACTCTCCTCGGAAAAACCGATTTTGCTTTCTTGATTTGCGGAATGAGAAAAATTGCTTTTGGCAAAGGCCACCCAACCAATACAAATTACTGAAACAATCCCCACCACACTCGCGATTAAAATCTTTTCTCTTTTTTTCTGTGATATTGTGGCAATATTTAGCCCGACTTTTATGCGCTTTTCTTTTTTAAAAACTTTATCTTCTTTTTTCGGTACTTCTTTCGATTTTTCCGGTTCTACTTTTGGAAAATAATTTTTCAATTCCGGCTTATCTTCTACCACTTTTTTCAACTCTATTTTTTTAACTTTTTCCTTATAAAACTTAGCGCCATCCAAAACCGGCAGATTATCTTTATCTTTTACAATTCTTAACGGAGCGCTTAATTTAACAACTTTATTTTTCTTTGCAATCTCTTTTTCCGGAACTTCCACTTTCTTTTTTTCGGCAACAATTCTTATCGGAATTTTTACTTCTTTAATTTCCTTTTTATTATTTTTTCCTCCCTTTTTCATAGTTTAATTATTTTCCAATAAAATAAATTTTGTCTCGTCTTGCGGCAATTCTTTTTTGCTGATTTTCAATTTCGGCATTGACTCGGCTTTGGTCGCGCCGACTTCTTTTAAAAATTTATCAAGCGGTTCAAGTTCAAACTTCAAGCCGGGGACTTTGTAATGCATAGGAATAACAATTCTCGGCTCAAGCTGATTGATTATCTCCGTCGCTTCTTTGGCGCCGATTGTGGAGACTCCGCCGACCGGAATCAATAGAATATCCACCTTGCCGATTTGAGCAATTTGCTCATCACTCAAGGTGTGTCCAATATCTCCCAAATGAAAAACAAAAATATCATCCATCTCAATTTTGTAAGCAGTGATTTTTCCTTTTTCTTTGCCTTCGCTTTTGTCGTGATAAAAACTCGTGCCATAAACAAAAACCCCTTTTACCTCATATTCGCCCGGCGCGGAAATAATAAAAGGATTGCCGTTTACTCCATTGACTTCGGAAATATTATGATGACCGAGATGGTCGTGGCTTGCCGTCACAATGTCGGCCGACGCGCGAGGCATTTTAAAACCAATACTTCGATCATATGGATCGGTAATTACGGCTATTTCTTTGTCTTGTATTTTGAAACAGGAATGTCCCAGCCAGGTGATTGTCATATGAGTATTTTGTATTTAGTATCTGGTATTTGATATTAAGTTATTTTGAAATAATATCATAAAAAATTTTTAACTACAAAACTTATATCTGCATTTCTATTGCTGTGTCTGGTTTTTTCTCCGTCCCTCCAGGCGAGATTGATTGCGTTGATGGTGCTGGCACACTAGAACGATTATCTAAGGCAGAAACTTGAGCATGTTGCCTCTTGACAGTCATGCTCCCTTTAGTAAAAACGGATGTTCTCACGTCTCTTTCTATTCCAAAGGCTTGTTTTTTTTCTTCTGACGACGGATTTTTTCCTCTAGCGTACTCAAGAGCTCTTGTTCCTGCCATTCTTTTTTCTTGATCTTTTTTCATCTTGTCCCTTAATTGAGCTGTTGTCATTTTTTCTCCCTTACTCTTTTCTTTCATCCCTGCTTCTAATTCTCTTTTTTTCGCATCGTGCCAAACTTTCCAAGCTGTTTTATGGGTTTTTATAATCCCCTCTTTTTTATACATTGCCGCCAAATCCCTTGCTTTTCTGTCGCTCACTTGTCGCGTAAGACTAAATCCGGTCATCTTTCTTGCCGCCAAAGCGTCTTTATGAGGAATCCAACGACCTGGCCTTCTGGCTTCATTCCCTGTTTCTATTAGTTTCTTTGCATTAACTGTTCCAGAAGTAGACATACTTTTAAAATTAAAAATCTATTTCTTTTATCTTACCCTTTCTTGCCAAAAACTTCAAGATAAGATAATATGTCTTATAGCTCAAAAGTGGAACTCAAGTGCCAAATACTAAAGCTAAAGCACCAAATTCAAAATTACAAATCCCAAATAAATCCAAATATCTAATGTCCAAAATCATAAACAATCGTTTTGAACATTTTAATTTTGTATTTTGATATTATTTGGAGCTTGTGGCTTTGGATTTGAAATTTTAAAATTAATAATTAAACTAATTCTTAACCCCCATTATGGACACAACAAACAACGAAAAACAAAGTTTGGAGCAATTACTTGCTGATCCAAATTTTCTAAAAATCCCCAAAGTCGGCGACGTGGTTCGCGGAAAAGTTTTAAGTATCAGCAAAAACGAAGTGCATCTTGATATTGAAGGATTAACGACCGGAATCGTGAGAGGTGAAGAACTCTGCAATGAATCAAGCGACTATGCCGATTTAAAGCCGGGCGAAGAGACTGAAGCCACCGTTCTTGAATTGGAAAATGAAAAAGGAGAAATGGAACTTTCTTTCCGCTTTGCCGGGCATAAAAAAATCTGGGATAAATTGAACGAAACCTTAAAATCGGGAGAAATTGTAAACGCCACGGTGACCGACGCCAATAAGGGCGGATTAATGGTCAATGTTAATAAAATCATGGGCTTTTTGCCTGTTTCTCAATTGGCTCCGGAACATTATCCAAGAATCCCGGGAGGAGAAAAAGCCAAAATATTGGAAAAATTAAGGCAATTTGCCGGACTGGTGCTTGAAGTAAAAATAATTGATGCCAATGGCGAAGAAGAAAAGTTGATCGTCTCGGAAAAAGCGGCTTGGGAGGAAAGACAGAAAAATATCATTTCTTCCTATAAAGTCGGCGATATTGTTGAAGGAACTATTTCCGCTTTGGCTGATTTTGGCGCTTTTGTGAAGTTTGAAAATCTGGAAGGGCTTGTTCATATTTCGGAAATCGCTTGGCAAAGAATCGAGCACCCGGAAGACGTCGTTAAAATCGGAGAAAAAATAAAGGCGGAAATTATCGGCGTGGAAGGTTCTAAAATTTTCCTCTCCATGAAAAAATTGGTTGACGACCCTTGGAAAAAAATCGCGGAAAAATATAAAATAGGGCAAATCGTCCCGGGCAAAGTTTTAAAAATAAACCCCTTTGGACTGTTTGTGGAACTTGATCCGGAAATTCATGGTTTGGCGCATATTTCGGCCTTGTCCGAGAAACCGATTCAAAGCCCATCCGAAGTAGCCAATATCGGCGATACGCTTGATTTCAAGATCATTTCCATTGAACCAATTGACCACCGCCTTGGCTTGAGCTTAAAACTTAACGAAAAAACTCCAACCCCAGCCGAGGAGGCGCCAAAGGAAAAAACTGAAGAAAAGATTGAAGAGAAGAAAGAAGAAGATGTTGAGGTAGAAGAAAAAACGACGGAAGAACCTGAAAAAACGGTAACGGAATAGCAGACTTTAGTCTGCGTCTTAGCAAGGTTGACGCAAGCTTCTCCCAAACCCCGCCCTGAGTAAAGGGCGGGGTTTTTGTTTAAGCCAAATAACACAGAAAATTAGCGAAATAACGCTATTTTTCTTTTAGAATAAGGGGGAAATAAATCGAAGCTATAAAAAAAGCCTTAAAACTTTAAAACCTTAGGAGACTTTAATTGGGAAAAAGCTATAAAAACGGCCATAATGGCCGTTTTTTAGTTATCCACAATTTGCAATTAGACATTTTTCTATCTATAGTTTAATATATATATATAAAGTCATTGATTATTATGACTTCAACTATATGAAACAATCGATTCTTTCGGCAAAACAAAGTGAGTTATTGGAAAATCTCATCGTCAAATATGGCCAAATCGTCACTTTTGGCCAAATTATTGAAACTGCAAAAAATAATTGGGATTACAAGCAAACTAAAAATCTTGTCACAAAACTATCAAAAGATGGCTGGTTTATTCGAATTAAACGTGGCCTTTACGCCATTTCCGAACTAAGCAGTCGCGGTTTTTTATCACTTTCACCCTTTATTATAGCCAACCTTTTGGCAAAAGATTCCTATGTTTCTTTTGAATCAGCCCTTCAATATCATGGGATGTTTGATCAACTTTTGAGCAAAACCATTTCCATTAGTTTAAAAATGCACAAATCCGTAAAACTAAACAACATGGAATATGTTTTTGTTAAAACTAAAGATGAGCTTTGCTTTGGTTACGAGGAAGCAACTGTGGATAATAAAATAGCCCGCATCGCCACGCCGGAGAAAGCCTTGATTGATATTATTAATTTTCACAAAAGCCAACTGGCGATTGACGTGGTCATTGAAAAACTTCACGAACACAAACATGATTTGAATTTTAATCGTTTTAATGACTATCTGTCTAGGTTCTCCACAACTACTATTAAAATTTTCGGTTTTATTTTTGATTTAATCCAAATAGACTCCACTCCTTTGTATAAATTGATAAAACAAAAACATGGCACGCATTGGATGTTAAAAGACAGCAAAAGATTCAACGCTAAGTGGCGGCTATATTATGACGAACATTTTGATCAATATGATTACTCGTCAACAACTGGAAATAACTAACCGCAAAGGTTTAAAATATCCGCTCCAAGTCGCCGAGAAAGACTATTTTCTCGCGCTGGTTTTAAAAATTATCGCCAATTCTCCCCTTAAAGACATTCTCATTTTTAAGGGAGGCACCGCTATTCATCATTGCTATCTTGAACAACATAGATTTTCCGAAGACTTGGATTTTTCCGCCAATCAGCGACCAATATCTTTAGAAGAATTAAAAAATATTTTCGCGGGAATAGATTGTTTGAGTGTTAAAAAGGATTACCTTTCCGGCGCTACGTTAAAAATTGAAAGACTTCAATATACCGGGCCATTGGTTCAGCCAAATTCTCTTAAGGTTGAAATCGACTTTTTGCAGAACGTATTATTGCCACCCAAAACTGTAAAATATAATAACGTTTGGGGCATTGATTTCGACGTTAGCGTCATGGACATAAAAGAAATTTGCGCTGAAAAAATCCGAGCGACAAACGATCGCGCTCGTTATCGCGATTTTTACGATCTTTTCCTTATTCTGGAAAAATATAAATTAAATCTTTCTGAAATTATTAACTTCATTGGACAAAAAGAAATTAGAAAAGCTATCACTAAAATCAATATAAAAAATAATTGGATAATCAGCGGGACTCAAAAGAAAATGGATATGGATCAAATATACTATTCACGGGAAATAGAAGATGAAAGAATTGAGGCAATGATTGACAGTTTGCCGTTTACCGAGATTAATAATCCGTAAAATTGATTGTCAAACCAAAGTAGAAATGTCCTAGCGGACGGTTTGTAAATTAATTTTGTTAGTTAGAAATTGTCTTCTCCAGGGATGGTTAATCGGTGGTTTGTAAGTGGGTTTACCCGTGGTGAGAGCTGGGA
>Ga0208246_1000383_pt1 | contig 37125 bp, 39 predicted proteins | sample RifOxyD2_FD_184039 | JGI IMG/M metagenome (GOLD analysis project Ga0208246, IMG submission 184039) | Soil microbial communities from Rifle, Colorado - Rifle Oxygen_injection D2 (SPAdes) | ecosystem: Environmental > Terrestrial > Deep subsurface > Rock core/Sediment | place: Rifle, Colorado... | reverse complement strand
TCGGCCAACAATATTTTGAAAATCGCGCACCATCGACGGATATGGATGTGGACCCAAAGCCGAACCCAAAAGATAATAAGTATCATTGGGGTTGGCAATCAAATCTTGCAACGCGGCGGTAACCGCGTCTTTCAAACGTTTCGTGCCGTGCTCAACTGCAACCACTTTTGCCCCTAACTGTTCCATCCAAAAGACATTCGGGCGTTGACGCTCAACATCTACCGCGCCCATATATACCACGCATTCCAGGCCAAATCTGGCCGCTACCGTGGCCGTGGCGAGCCCATGTTGGCCGGCGCCGGTTTCGGCAATTAAACGTTTTTTACCCATCCGTTTGGCCAGGAGCGCTTGACCCAAACAGTGATTGATTTTATGCGCGCCCGTATGATTTAGCCCTTCGTTTTTAAAATAAATTTTAGCGCCACCGAGTTGTCGCGTGAGGTTCTCAGCAAAATATAACGGCGTCGGACGACCGGAATAATTTTTATACAAATTTTCCAATTCCGCGATAAAACTCGGATCGTTTTTTGCCTCTTCGTACGCTTTAGTTAATTCTTCTAAAACGGGCACTAATAATTCTGGCACAAAACTGCCTCCAAATTGACCAAAATAGCCGAGTTGGTCAGCGTCGTATTGATTGGGTGAGAAAAAATTTTTCATATATGCTATATATAATTATGGCCGTGAGATAATTATTATTGATTAATAATTCCAACCGCCGCTACAGCCGCGCGAATTTTGTCCACGTCTTTTTTTCCGGGAGCGGATTCCAGCGCGCTGTTAAAATCAACTATTTGCGGATGGACAATTTGAATTGCCCGAGCAACATTGTAGGTGCCGAGTCCGCCAGCCAAAATATCAACCGCAATATTTTTTAATAACGTCAAATCAATTTCTTGACCGATCCCCTTACCGGCATCAAATAAAATTTTATCCGCCGTTGCTTGATAATCTGCCAAATTTTTCAAATCTTCCGGAGATTTTATCACTAGCGCTTTCCATACCTCTACTTTTTTACGCAAAGTCGCGCAATAATCTGGCGTTTCTGAACCGTGTAATTGAATAACATTCAAACCAATTTCAGACACTAAATTTTCAGCCACGGATAAATCTTGATTAACAAGTACGCCCACAAATTTAATTTTTGGAAAATTTGGTTTAATCGCGCCAATTATTTTTCTTACCGCTTCTGGCGACATGTGGCGCGGACTTTTGGGAAAATTAATAATGAAACCTAAATAGTCAGCGCCCGAACGCGCGGCCGTAAGCGCGTCACTTAAAGATGTCAAACCGCAAATTTTTATTTTGGGAATGCTCATATTATTCTAAACTTAATTCTTTCATCTTGGCGGGCAGATCGATTGCTTTCATTAAAGTGGTACCTACTAAAATTGCTTTCGCGCCGACATTTTTTAAACGCAACACATCAGCACTACTTTCAATACCAGATTCAGCCACGAGTAATCGGTCAGCTGGAACCAAAGGCGCCAAATCAGTAATATTTTTTAAATCCACCTCAAAAGTGCGTAAATCGCGCGCGTTAATTCCCAAAATTTCCCCTTTGGTCGTGAGTGCTTTATCCAAATCTTCTCGGTTGTGTGATTCTATGAGACAGCGCATTCCTAATTCATGAGTTAAATCAACTAACTCGTTCAAACGCTCGGCAGTAACAATAGAGGCAATCAAAAGCAAAGCATCGGCGCCATAATATTTTGATTCATAAATTTGATAAGGATCAAAAATAAAATCTTTGCGCAGAATTGGGATAGTCGTCACATTTTTTATCTGGCGCAAAAAACTTAATTCGCCTTTAAAATGCGCGTCAGTTAAAACCGACAATGCGCGCGCTCCGCCGATTTCATAAGCGCGTGCTTGCGCCAAAATGTCCACACCCACATTGATATCGCCGGCCGAAGGTGAGGCCTTTTTAATTTCTGCGATTAACGCCATAGTTTTGGCTTGGCGCAATGAGCCATAAAAATCACGAATCGGTGAGGAATTATTTTCGGCGAATTGTTTTTTTATTTCCACGAGCGGCAACGACATTTTGGTTGCTTCCAATTCTTTAATTTTATCAGACACAATAGTGTCTAACTCATTGTTTCCACCTACTAAAATTATGCCTTGATCCATATGATTATAAACTATTGGTAATCTTGGCAATTTGTAAAACTTTTTTCAACGGCGCGTCGGTTAATAAAATTTCCCGCGCGCGCTCAATGCCGATATTAATTGAATCGGCAACACCACCCAAATATAAACTTAGGCCAGCGTTAAGCGCGATAAATTCTCTTTCTGCTGAGTTGCCGCGACCTTCCAGTATAGCGCATGAACGCGTAAAATTTTCGGCCGGCTGTCCGCCTTTGATTTCTGCTAAAGAAAATTTTTGGCCGGGCTCAATCTCAAATTTCTTAATTTCTTGTCCGGCGATAAATTCGTAAACAGTGGTCGGTGCCGCCACACTGACTTCATCTAAACCATCCTGGCTACTAACAATTAAAATATGTTCTGAACCCAAAGCCAAGAGCGCCTCGCCCAATTTTTTAGCCAAATCTCCCGACGACACCCCGATCACCTGTTTTTTTACTCCCGCTGGATTTAAAAGTGGGCCTAAAAAATTAAAAATAGTGCGTACGCCTAGTTCCTTGCGAATCGGCATAATATGTTTAAAAGCCGGATGAAAATTCGGGGCAAATAAAAATACCAAATCGGTTTTATTAAAACAATCTTGCGCTTGTTCGCTATTTAAATTAAAATTAATTCCAAATTTTTCAAGCAAATCAAAACTGCCACATTTGGAACTAATAGCGCGATTACCGTGTTTGGCAATCGGCACACCGGCTACGGCGGCCACAAACGCGCTTAAAGTGGAAGCGTTTAAAGTAGAACTGCCGTCCCCGCCCGTGCCACAAGTGTCAATGGCGTCTTTGCTAATTTCAACTTTTATCATCGCCGTGCGCAAAACTTTCACCAGAGCGACAATTTCTTCGACGGTCTCACCTTTCATCGCCAGTGCTGTTAAAGTGGCCGATGCCAAAACCGGCGACAATTCGCCGCGCACGAGTGCCAAAGCAATTTGCTCGGTCTCTACGGCCGACAAATCTTCATGGCGCAATAATTTTTTTAAATATTGTTGCATATATTTTTAAAATTTAAAATCTAAAAAATTTTCCAATATTTTACTTCCGCCTTCGGTGGCAAAAGATTCCGGATGAAATTGCACACCCACAATCGGAAATTTTTTATGACGTAAGGCCATAATTTCTTTTCGGCCATTTTCATCCATTGTAAAAGCGGTAATTTCTAGTTCCGGCGGCAAACTTTTTTCTTCAACCAGTAAAGAATGATAGCGCATCACAGCTAAATCCGACGGTAAATTTTTAAATAATCCTTCGCCATCATGAGTTAAAATACTCGTTTTGCCGTGCAAAGGTTTGTCAGCCATAATGATTTTTCCACCAAACACATAACCAATTCCTTGCATCCCCAGACATACTCCAAGTAGTGGCGTTATTGGCCCACACTCTTTAATAACTTCCGCGCACACGCCAAAATATTTTTCAGCACTGGGATTGCCCGGACCGGGGGAAATTACGATTCGATCAAATTGTTCTTGTTTAATCTGCTCTAAACTAATTTCATTATTACGCGCGACTTTTATATCCGCCACCTCATCACTCCGGCGCAACAAATCTCCCAATGCTTGATACAGGTTAAAAACAAACGAATCGTAATTATCAATAATTAATATTTTCATATTAAAAATGGGGTTAAAGCCGTCCGCATCGCGCGCGCTTTATTTTGCACCTCCAAATATTCTTTTTCTGGCACGGAATCATAAACAATTCCGCTGGATGTCTGGGAAAAAGCATAATCGCCTTTGATATAAAGAGAACGAATGGGAATGGTAAAGGTGCAATCGCCATTAAAATTAAACGCCCCGACCGCGCCACCATAAGGCCCGCGCGCTTCCTTTTCTTGGCGATCAATAATTTTCATAGATTCAATTTTTGGCGAACCGGATAACACTCCGCCCGGCAAAAGCGCGGCCAAGGCGTCAAACATATCGCAACTGGGGCGTAAATTGCCACGAATAGCACTTTCAATATGTTGGACATGGCTAAATTTTTTAACGTCCATCAGGTTGGTCACTTTCACGCTACCAAAATCCGCCACGCGCCCAATATCATTGCGGTGCATATCCACGAGCATTGTGTGCTCGGCAATTTCTTTCGGGTCATGTAACAATTTGCGTGAATTAATAGCATTTTCGGCCGGTGTGGCACCACGCGCGATCGTACCGGCTAAGGGTCTTGTTTCCACGTCGCCTTGCTCCACTTTTACGAGCAGCTCGGGACTGGCGCCTAAAATCATAATATCCTGATGACGCAAATAAAACATATAAGGCGATGGATTGATTACCCGCAAACTTTCGTAAATCGCAATCGGATCGCCGGTAATTTTATATTCGCTTTTTATCCCGACTTCACATTGAAAAATATTCCCGGCAATGATTTCTTTTTTAACATTTTCCACCAAAATTTTATGCTCGGGCTCGCTCACATTATCGCCGCGAAAACGCACTTGGGGCAACGCTACCTCTTCTGATGGACTATCTAAAATCGCCCGGATAATTTCGGAACGATTGGTGTTGTAATAAAAATAAATTAATTCCGCGGTCAAATTATCATAAATTAAACCGTCGGTATAAAGTCCAAATTGAAATTCGGGGAACAGCGGATGAGTTTTAATTTTTAAAATTGGCTCTAAATAATTGACTGCTTCATAACTCAAATAGCCAAACAATCCGCCGGCATAACGGCGCCCGATGCAATCTTGCGGAATTAAAGAACGCAAGGCATAATAGGGATTGGGAACCGCGTATTTTACATCATCAATAAATAAATCTTTACCACGCGCCCGCAAAAAATGTTCTGGATCAAAACCAATAAAAGAATAACGGGAAAGTGGCCTGCTTTCACCCAAAGATTCGGCGAAATAGCAAACCTGATACTTCTGACTAATTTTTTTAAACAAATCAAAAACCGAGGCACCGATCGCCAATGTCAAATATTTTGCTTTTTTGTTGATATTAAATTTAGGTAAATTCATATTAAACTAATAAAAAAACCGCCAGGCAAGCCCGCGGCGGTATTAAAACCAAAAAACGGTCTTGCTTTAAGGAGACATTTGAGACCACCAAGTTAAGTTTGTCTTTTGGTTATGTACCATATTATTTTTTGATCTTTTTAAGAATTTGATTAAAACCACCTTTAGGATCGTACAGCTCACGCGCCCCGCGGCTGACTTTCATAATACTAATTTTTAATTTTTTAGCTACCGCACGCTGAGTTAGCCCACTGTTCAACAATTTTACAATCTGCCAGCGCAAGGCCAATTGCTCCCGTTCGGCCGGCGTAAACAGGGCTCGCATAAGCGTCATCATAACTTTCTCCGATTTGGGCGCCAAAAGCAATTGTGCCAACTGTTTTTCGGTTAAAGAAATTTCTGGAGTCATATGTAATGCTGTACTGTTACGTCAGTACTTAGTATAAATAATAATAAATATTTTGTCAAATAACGAGTGTGGATAACTCAAAAAACCACAGCTACACTTTATACACCCAAATCCCTTCTTTTTTTAAAATCGGCTCCCAACCGGGAATATGAAAAACATAAGCCGCGATTGTTGTACCTGGTTTTAACTGCTTAAAAACGGTATCACGTAATCTCAGCATTGGTTTGATAAATAAAAAACAGGTCACAATATCGGCGTGGGCGACATCAGCTTTATAAAAAGAGCGCCAGTAGATTTTGGCCCGACCTTGCAAGCCGGCTCGTCTGATTAAAATTCTACTCAAAAGAACTAAAAACGGATTGAGCTCATACCCAACCACCTGCGCGCCACGACTAGCCGCCGCCAAAACTAACCGACCATGTCCCGAACCTAAATCCACCACTTTTTTGCCGGTTGATATTCCGGCGATATCCATCATGGTTTCGGTTTGTTTTTTATGCGTGGGCATGCACGGGATGCCGATGAAGACGGATAGGACGAAGACAAAGGCGGGAATACCAAAAAACAATACCAGAATAAAATATAATAAATACATAACAAAATCAAAATTTAAAAATCAAAATGGAAAATGACAATGTAAAATAAAAAATTTTGATTTTTGATATTTACATTTTGAATTGCACTCGTCTGATTTCCACCACCCGTGCCGTCTTGGCTTCGGCCCAAGTTTCATTTTTTCCGCCAGTTTGCCCTAATTCAGCCCACTCCTGCTCTACAATCCCCTTTTCGGGCGCAATAATTTTAATTACCCCTTCGACCACGCCGTGTCCATAGCGCCCTTCGGAATTCCAAGCGCGCGCATGTGCGTATTTAATAATTCCGCCGGAATTTTCCGTAATTAAAATAATGTGATTACGTATCGCCGGTAATTTTTTTTCTAAAATTACGATAACATCACCTGCTTGCGCGCTCTGCCAATCGTTTAATTTTTCAGTATTGCGATCGTCCGCCCACACGCGCACTGAAACATTTTCTACCGGTCTTAATTTTGCAATTATTGAGCGTAAAAAAAAAGGAGAATGTGTTTTATAAAACTTTTTGACAATATCAATATTAGCGGTTTCCCAAAAATGCGCGCGCAAAATATTCGTTACAAATCCGGAACACTCCACACCCAAATTATTATCAACTAAAAATTTCCTAATTTCTTGCGCGTCCTTAGAAACATCGTGATTGCTGTGCAAGCAACAATTGCCACTATGATCAAAAAGGCCGGCGTGATATTGCAAGGAAATAATTTTGGCTTCTTCCACAATTTCCGATGGCGTACCTTTGCCAATGAGTACTTTTAGTTCAGCGCGCCGACGTGTCCGAGCGTTATTAAAATACGGGCAACGCACGCCAACCATATTTTTAAAAGGCAAATTTAAATAATCATTTAGAACCGTTTTGGCTTTGGCAGATAGCATAGTAAAATCAAATTACTGTATTAAATCACGCAGAAAAACCCCCAGTTCATTTAACTCATTGTGTCCGGCCATCAAACTTTCGCTAATTTGAAAACGCGTAAAGTCAGCTTCTGGCTTGATATTGTTATAATTATAAATCTTAAAACCACGCGCTACTGCTTGTAAATTTTTCTTTTCTGATAATCGCCTCATCTTTGGTTCTGTTACGCGCGAAACCAACTGGGCGCCAGTTTTTATTTCAACAATTTTCTGCGAAACATAACGAACACCCAATAAGGCGCACAAATGAGTATAAAAAGTCGTCGATGGAGTTAGATCTGGTGCTGTGGAAACCAGTATTTGCAATTGCGACTCTAAACTCGCGCTCGCGGGCTGGCGAGCGTTAATTTCAATTAAATAAAGTTTACCGGTTGACTGCTCCAAAATAACATCAACCCCAAATAAACCTTTCCAACCACTTTCCACAAGACGCCCCCCCACTAATTGAACAATTTTTTCATATTCTTTTCTTTGGGTGCTGGTCAAAATTTTATCTGGCAGTGACCAATCATTACCAATTGTAGCAAACCGGTTACAAGTAAATGGCTTTAGGCCAGTAATCTGATAGCTAATATTGCCAGACAAAACCTTTTGCCCCCACACCACATTATTGCTAGTGAACATCGATCCGACAATATATTTGGTAACACGTACCGGACGATCAGGAAATTTTTTCTTAACCGATAGTAGCTGTCTTTTGTTTTTAATAAGTATAGTTCCAGTACCAGTATGCGCAAAATTAAATTGCAAAACAAACGGCTTGCCAACCCATTCCACTTTAGAGCACTCTTTAATTTCAAAGGAGGGCAAAAGATCTTGAGCCATAGCACCAAGCCACTCTACCTGGCTAATTTTTTCTTCCACAAAAGAGGAAAGCTTCGCCCCCGGGTTAAGCAGACGCCAACCATTGTCAAGACAAACTTGCTCAATCTTGGTGGTAGGTTTAAAAACTAAAAACTGAACATTTTTTATCTTTTCCACAAACTCCTTAGTTTCAGGCCGCGCCAGCAATTCCCAAGTATCCAAAATTCGCTTAGATCGGATCAAAAGCACATTTTTGCTGTCCTCGCAGATTGACTTGGCAAAAGGAGAAAAATTTGAGATAATATAGTAGTTAACGGTATTTAAGGGCAAACCCAAAGAACGCTCTAAATCGCGCGTTACATATACTACTGGCTGAACCAACGAAAACTTACTCATACCAGAAGATTATATCAAATTAACGACATTTTGGCAATTTACTATGCCCCGCACAACAACTTTCCGCCAATCCGTACAAGCCACTAACTCTGATTTATTATGAGGCCTGTATTAACAAGAATGACGCTAAATGGCGCGAAAAGTATTTAAAAACCAGTCAAGGTAAAAGATTCATCAGATTAAGAAACAAAGAATACATTTTATTAACTAAACATTCGCGCCGTATTAGCGCGGAAAGTTAATGCGCAGGGTATGAATGGATTATACAACGAATTAAAAAACTTTGGCCAAGTTAAAACAAATATTTTGCTTGCCAAATTTACAACTTTTAAAATTGGCGGACCGGCAAAATTTCTAGTAGAAGTTACCGAGTCGGAAAAATTAGGCAAATTACTTACTTATCTCACGAGCGCAGGTGAAGATTATTTTGTTTTAGCCGGTGGATCCAATCTATTATTACCCGATGCCGGATTGGATAAAGTGGTAGTGCAAGTCAAAACCAACAAAATAGAATTATTGCCAGACAATCAAATATTTGCTGACGCCGGCGTGCAAATGGCAGCGGTCGTTGGACTGGCTTTAAAAAATAATCTAACGGGCATGGAATGGGGTATCGGCGTACCTGGAAGCGTCGGTGGCGCAGTACGAGGCAATGCTGGAGCCATGGGACAAGATACCTGGCATGTTCTGAAGTTAGTGCGCGCCTGGCAAAATAATGAAACACGGGATTGGACACCAGATGAGTGTGGGTTTACTTATCGCAGTAGCGCTTTTAAAACTAACGAAGCTTTAGTGCTGTCAGCTATTTATCAATTGCAATTGGGAGATCGCGCGCAAATCACTACCGCCATGCAAACATATTTGAAACAACGCACTGGACGTTATCCTTCTTTTCCTTCTGCTGGCAGTTTCTTTAAAAATAACGACTTGGATAAATGGCAAAAAGACCTTAAAGAATTACCACCACTGTTTATCGAGCGCAAAAAAATTCCAACCGGCTGGCTCATTGAGCAGTGCGGTTTGGCTGGTTACACAGTCGGGGGGGCCAAAATCTCCGACGAGCACGGCAATTTCTTGATTAATTTTGATAATGCCACCCAGACGGATGTGTTGACAATTATGGAAAAAGCTCAGACCGAGGTGTATAATAAATTTGGAATTAATTTAGAACCAGAAGTAGAAATTGTGAGTTAGCGTTACAACAATCCAACATATAAATCATGATAATTATATTTAAAGGACTTTATCAACTTTCAAACTTTTAACTTTATTAACTAAAAACATATGCAAATCATCATCGTCGGAAAAAACATTGAATTAACCGAGGCTATCAAAGATTATGCGGAGAAAAAAATCTCCGGTCTTGATAAATTTTATAGTAGAATTATTCGCGCTGATATTACCGTTGGTTTGGAAAACAAACATCATCAAAAAGGCGACATTTTTATTTGTGAATGCAAATTAGAAATTCCCGGCAAAGATTTGTTTGCTTCCAAAACCGAAGAAGCCTTGTATAAAGCAATTGATAAGGTTCGCGATTATTTAGAAAGCGAATTAAAAAAACACAAAGCAAAAACAGAAACCAAGAGCGCACGCGCCAGAACAGAAATCCGCTCTAACAAGGGTTATTCGCTTTAGAATCGCATGTCAGTAAAAAATTTATTGCACAAATTTAAAACGGTCACGCAACCAATACTACCAATAATTGCATCATTATTCGTTGCCGGCGGTTGGAGCTGGTATCATTCTCCCCATCATATTATCTTGACGGTATTTTCTGTATCCATCGTTGTCGCGTCTATTTTAGCCGTCTTTTTTTATCTTTTTAAATTCTTCTTTACACGCTATGCGACCAATTCATATCGTCACCCCTTCTGGAGCAACAACTTTCCGGATTATCTCAATAATATTTATTTCTCATTGTCTTTGTTGTTTTTAGTTTTTTTCTTGCAAAATGAAATCATCAGCGTGGTTTATTTTATTGCTGTCATTGCAATTATCTTTGCTACTATCCAATCAGCCCTAAACCACCACCCAGCGGGAGAGCGATGGCGGACGATAAATAAATTGGCTTTTACTTTGGCGATTTTTCTCTTTATCATTAATGGCACCTGCCAGTATCTGGCATCACGCTATTATATTCTTGACCCATCGGCTAAATTCTACAACATCAATATTTTCCGCGCTTGGGCAATGACCATGTTTTGGATGGCTGGTTTTTCGGCTGCGTATTTATTGCTAATCAAAATTAAAGGACGCGCCAAGTGGCTCGCGCTCATTGGTTGGATTACTATTTTTGTAGTAGTTCTCGTGTTGTGGTTGCTAAATATTGGGGTCTTATATTTTTCTGGCTTATACCTAAACCCCACCGCCGCCTTGCACGCTGAGGGCGGAGAAGGAACTTTATTCCTCAACTGGCTTACGCTTGTCTTAGCATTGTCCGGAATTGTGGCACTCACGATATTTATTTTAATCACCAAAAAATTAATTCGATCCCATCTTTCTACTCCCGGCCAATATTGGCCATTTTATCATTGGACAATTATTATCATCGCTATTTTTTCTTTAGTGGGCATCTCTTCTTTTCGAACCACGCCGGAATTTATCGTTGTACGCTCATTTTATAAATTTTTTACTGGCATTCAAAATCAAGTGGAATTGAAACCGGTTGTAAAAGAAAAATTAAAACGCTTCGGAATAAATTATAATTACGACGAATTCTATCTAGCCCATCGTCCCAATACTTACCCCCCGACTTCCACGCCGCTGTTGTCTGTCAACCAAACAGATGCCAAACCAAACATTATCGCAATTTTCTTTGAATCATTTTCTGCTCGCCTGACGGAAATGGAAAGTCCGCAATTTAAGGGATTGACACCAGGTTTAAAAGAAATGGCTGACAACCAAAATACCACGGTCTTTACAAACTATTATAATGGCTCAACACCGACTATTACCGGGCTCATTGCTCAATTATGTTCTTTTTTGCCTCCCACTGGCCATGACGAAATTGAAAAAGAGAATCATCTAAACACTTTACACCTATCTTGTCTACCAAAAATTCTAAAACAAAATGGCTATAATTACGTCAATTATGTAACTGCAATTTCAAAAACATTTGCTCACAAGGACACGCTCTTTCCAAGCATGGGTGTTGACGAAATATTTGGAACCGCTGAACTCAAAAAATTAACAAACGAAAAACCACTTTCTTGGGGATTCTCAGATCACCAGCTGTATCCTCTAATGGAAAAAATACTTAAAGACAAAGCGCGCGAACCGTATTTAACCATCCTGTCAACTGTTGATAATCATCCGCCCTACACTCTGGCCCAGGATATGGTTAAATATGGTGACGGCAAAGACAATATGTTAAATTCGGTACATACGAGCGACGACGCTTTTAAAATATTTTGGGATAGTTTTATTACAAGTCCGGCGGCAAATGATACCATTCTCATAGTCGCGGCGGATCATGCAATTTTCCCCACGGCCTACAACAAAAAAAGTTTTCCAGATTTTGCCGGTAAAGCAACTTTTTATGATAAAATCATGTACATGATTTATATTCCCGATAATCCTTTGCCAAAATCAGTGGATACCTATGCTTCAAGCATTGATTACACCCCCACCTTGCTACAAATTTTAGGCATTAATAGTTCTAACTCATTTGATGGCCATTCAATTTTCAGTGATCGGTCAAAATATCCCAACCTAATTGGCATGCACGAATTAGGATTATACATAAACGAAGAGACGCCTGATGGCAAGCGCCAGCTGTCTTACTCTGTTCCCACAGAAATCACCTGTGGGGCTTCTGATTATTCGGTTGACCCAGCTTCGCCTTTAACCTTATGTGAGCTGCTTGAATTTTACCAGTGGAAACGCCAACGTCTGGAAAAAGGCCAGTTTTGGGATAAATAAAAATTTTATTAAAGCCAAACCAAAAAACCTTGCTTAAACAAGGTTTTTTTGATAAAATACAGAAAATAATTCATAGTCAACCGAAATACAAATATGGACACAAATGAAATGTCGGCTATTTTTAGTAACCACAAACAATATTTGGGCTTAACTGCAAGCGAAGCCAATAAACGCCTGGATCTTTATGGCCCAAACTCACGGCCCGCTCCCGCCAAAACACATTGGTACAAACGGCTTTTGGTCATAATTTCCGAACCAATGATTCTGTTATTATTGTCCGCATCCGCAATTTATTTTTTTATTGGCGATAAAATTGAAACGATTATTTTATTAATATCAATTATACCAATCTTAGTAATTGAATTTGTCCATGGACAAAAAACCGACACCGCCGTTAGCGCTCTCGACAAAGTTCTGGTCCAATTTGCTTCGGTGTATCGCGACCATACCGTAGTCAAGCTAGAAGTCGCTAACATCGTTCCGGGAGATTTAGTTTATTTAACAGCGGGTGACAAAATACCAGCCGACGGCATCATCATTAATTCGCCAGGTTTAATGGTTGATGAATCAATTTTAACCGGAGAATCTGTCTCCGCACCAAAACAAGAAGCAATAAATGAAAAAGAAAATAACGCTGACACTCTTCTCCAGCAAGGTACACTTGTCACTCAAGGCGAAGCAAAAATGCTCGTTACCACAACTGGAATTAAAACCGCCTACGGCCGACTTGGAGAATTGCTAAAAAATATTGACGAACAAAGCACGCCACTTCAAAAAAAAATCCGCCGCTTAATCACCAGTATTGCCATAATAGCCGGAGTGGTTGCTTTTACAATTGGTATAATTATGGGACTCCGAATCGGCTGGGCCAACGGAATTCTAAGCGCCATCACAATGGCAATGTCTTTGATCCCGGAGGAGTTCCCCATAGTGTTTAATGTATTTCTAATTATGGGCGTCTGGCGGATGACACACAAAAACGCATTGGTCAGAAAAATGGCGATGGTGGAAATTTTGGGGTCCACCACAGTTATTTGTACTGACAAAACTGGAACATTGACTACCGGAAAAATGTTGCTACAGAAAATTTTTTATAAAGACCAACTAATAGAAGCTGACGATCTTCTTAAAAAATCTAGCACCATAATTGAACCGGTAACCGCCGCCCTTTTGGCACTTGAACAAATTGCGATTGACCCGATGGAAATTGAAGTACAACGCTTTGCTAAACAAATACACATTAATTTAGAAAATCTTTACCAAAGCCACGAATTAATTGAGGACCGCACTTTCGAAAGTAAAACTAAAATGGTTCACCACCTTTGGCAGGATAAGGCGGGAAACTTACGACAGTATTCCGCCGGAGCTCCTGAAAATATTATTAACAATTCTTTAATATCCGATAAGGAACGCGCGCGTCTTAAGGTCGCGTACGAATCTATGGCCGCACAAGGATACCGAGTAATTGCTATAGCCACCAAATTATTAAAAGACAACGAGCAAATAGGAATTGATAACCTTGAATTTCAAGCGCTGTTTGCGCTTTACGACCCACCGCGAGACGGTGTCAAGGAAGCAATTCAACTATGCCAAAAAGCCGGGATAAGAATTATTATGATAACTGGTGACAATAAATTAACCGCTCATAATATTGCTGAACAAATTGGCTTAAAACATAACGAAGAATTAATTGGTGAAACTGAATTAAAAAATCTATCACCGGCCGCCTTAGAACAAATGGTAAAAACTCATGACATTTTTGCCCGCATTAAACCAGAAGAAAAATATTTATTAGTTGAAGCACTACAAAAAAACGGCGAGATTGTCGCAATGACTGGCGATGGCGTCAATGATGCTCCTGCTTTAAAAAAAGCAGATATCGGTATTGCTATGGGCGAAAGAGGTACAGAGGTGGCCCGGGCGGCCGCCGGCATAATTTTAACAGATGACAATTTTGCATCAATCGCCAATGCCGTAAAAGATGGAAGAAAAATTTATGACAATTTACGACAAGCATTTGTGTTTTTATTAACTTTCCACATACCAATTGTGGTCTTAGCATTTTTCCCACTATTCTGGGGGGACACCCTGATTTTTCACCCAATTCATATAATTTTTTTGGAGTTATTTTGCGATCCGGCGGCAGTACTTGGCTTTGAACACGAAAAAGCGCGACACAACCTGATGAATGAACCGCCGCGACCTTCAAACGCTCCACTTATTAATCGCGCCATGATTTGGCAAATTATCATTCAGGGCTTAGGGATTGCTGTAATCAGTTGTGGTTTTTATATTTACTGGTCATTTTATCAAAACGACATTGCTTTAGGGCGCACCACCGCTTTTGTCAGTTTAGTTTTTGGTCAGATTTTGATTATATTTTTTTCACGTGAGTGGGAACAGATTAAGAGCAACAGTTTATTACTAATAATAGGGCTCGCTACTATTACTGCCATTATCTTAATTATTGAAATCAAACAACTAACGGGAATATTCCAATTTAGTCACCTCAGTCAATCCACTTTAATAGCCACGACAATAATCTGCGCGATTTTTACCTTCGCCTTTGCTCGGCTAGGACGTTGGGCAAACAGATTTACAGCTAAAAAAATATAGCTATGAATAATTTAATTGAAATATTGGCGAATGAGCCACCCTACCGCCAAAAACAAATTCAAGCGGCTTGGTTTGATATAAAGGTACGCTCTTATGACCAAATCAGCACATTGCCACAAAGTTTGCGTTTCAAACTCGCCAACGCAGATTTCCTAACAGTGGCACCAACTGGTGTAGCTGAAGACAAAGATGATCAAACATTCAAAACACTGCTGCATTTAAAAGACGGCGTCGCTATTGAAACGGTTTTGATGGGACGTGTCAATAAGAAATTGGTCGGACGAGAAGGTGAAACCCGCTATACCATTTGCGTTTCTTCACAAGTCGGTTGTCCGATGCGTTGCACTTTTTGCGCTACCGGTCGGCTCGGTTTAAAAAGAAATTTAACCTGGCAAGAAATTTTAGATCAATATCGCTTTTGGAATTACTTCATCGCAGACAATCTGAAAGGACGAATCGACAATATAGTTTTTATGGGTCAGGGTGAGCCAATGTTAAACTATGAAAATGTTAAACAGACAATCAATCTCATCTTAAAAAATACTGATTTAGGCCCGCGTCAAATTACTGTTTCTACTGTTGGCGTCAAAGCCGGTATGGAAAAAATAGTGACCGACCCAGAGTGGCCACCAGTTCGATTTGCGCTTTCACTGCATAGCGCAATTACTGAAACTAGACAAAAATTAATCCCCTCTCATTCTGGTGGATTTTTAGAGTGGCTTCCTGAGTGGTCAAAACAATATCACGAACGTTTTCCATCACGCAATCATTTTGTTGGTTTGGAATACACCTTTATTAATGGCACCAATGATGACGACAAACACTTAAAGGCACTGGTAAAATTAGCATCTAAACTAGGTAAAGTTCGCATTAATCTTATCCCTTACAATTCCACCGACCCGAACATGCTTGGTAGCCCAATAGAAACAATTGAACACTGGCGCGACGAACTCATGAAAAAGGATTTTGTAGTTACCATTCGCCGCTCCCAAGGACAACGAATTGCCGCGGCCTGCGGACAACTCGCCAATAAACAATCTGAAAAATAAATTTATAAGTAATAATTATGAACATAACAATCCTCGGTGCCGGTAATATGGGAACGGCCTTAGCCCAAGTCATAGCAAAAAATGGTCATAAAGTAACATTGTGGAACGTGGAAATTGATCCAGAACCATTGGAACAAATTGCGCGCTTTAAGGAAAATAAAAAATATTTACCGGGAATAAAATTATCAAAAAACATAAAACCGGAACCGGATTTGAAACGAGCACTAAATGGCGCACAAGTATTGGTGCTGGCTATTCCAAGTAAATATATTTTAACAATTTTAAAACGCGCACGGCCATATTTAAAAGGAAAAATAATTTGTCTTAATGCTTCTAAGGGTTTTACTGATAATTTAGAAACAATATCGGTTACAGCCAAGAAATTACTACCGAAATTATCACAAACATCTTTGGGAAGCTTATCCGGACCGGCCATTGCCACTGATTTGGCACTTGGTAAATTTACCGCCATGGACATAGCATCTAGTAATAAACATACAATTAAGGTGGCGCGTGAAATTTTGGGAAAAAATAAACTAAAATTAAACGCCTCATCTGATTTAATTGGCGTCGAAACCGCTGGCGCAATTAAAAATGTGTACGCGATCGCGCTCGGTATAGCGGTAGCCCTTGATTATTCCCACAACACTATTTCCGCTTTAATGGTTGCCGCTCTCAAAGAAATGTCTGTACTGATCAAAGCCGCCGGCGGACAAAGTAACACCGTACTCGGACTTTCTGGTGTTGGCGATCTCATTGGCACCGGTCTTTGCCCGACTTCGCGCAATCACCGTTTCGGCAACTGCTTGGCGCATGGATTGTGTACAGCCGATGCACTTCTCCAAGTGAAACAAATAGTGGAAGGCGTCCCAGCCACAAGCACCATAGAACGACTCGGCAAAAAATACCAAATAAAATTACCATTAGCCCACCTGGTAGCGCTCTGTGTTAAAGGAGCAAAGACAAAAATTGAATTTGAAAAATATTTAAGTAAATATTCACAATGAACCGAAGCGCCCAAAACACAGATAGCCGTTTTGCTGTTATTGCAGTAGTTTTTTTGTTAATAACACTTGGAATAATTAGCAAATTATTTATTTTACAAATAATTGAACACGGATATTACGCTACGCTTGCTTTGAATACGCGAGAGATTTATCGTCAACTTTATCCGGAACGCGGCAAAATTTTTTTTAAAGACGCCCGCACCGATGAAATACACCCAGCGGCCATCAATCGCGATTATCACCAAATTTTTGCTGTTCCCAAAGAGATAGAGAAAGAACAAGTCGCAAGCACCACTAAAAAATTAACGGAAATACTAGCCATCACCGATCTTGACGAAATAAAAAACATTGAGAATAAATTAAGTAAACAGAATGACCCTTACGAGCCCGTCGCTAAAAAAATTGACGATGATATTTGGCAAAAAATTCAAGAACTAAACATGCCGGGCATATATTCTTCTCCAGAAGAGTGGCGGTATTATCCCGAAAAAGAAACCGGCTCATCAATTTTGGGGTTTGCTCGCCGCGAAGATGAGCGTCAAGTTGGAAATTACGGCATTGAGGGTTACTGGAATAAAACTTTAGCTGGTCAAGAGGGATTTTTACTTGGAGAAAAAAGCGCGCTAGGTTCAATTATATCTTTGGCTGGCCAAACTCTTAAAGACGCGCAGCCTGGATCTGATATTATATTAACTATTGATCGGGCGCTTGAAACAGAGTTGTGCTCATATCTGCGTGACGGTTTAGAGGAATATCAGACTAAAAGTGCGGCATTGGTTTTAATGAACCCACAAACCGGAGCAATTTTAGCGATGTGCAGCGCGCCCGATTTTGACCCCAATAACTACTCCGCCGCTAATGAAATTGATAATTATAACAATACAACGATTTTCACACCATATGAACCAGGTTCAGTATTTAAACCGATCACAGTCGCCATGGCTATTGATCAAAATTTAACCACACCTAATAGTTATTTTGATGACCCTTGTCAAAGAAAAATTGATGGTTTTACCATTAAAAACGCCATGCAAAAATGTTATGGTACGATTACCATGACAGAAGCTTTGGAAAATTCTGTCAATACGGCGATGATTTATCTTGAAGAAAAAATGGGTTCGAAAAACTTTTTACAATATGTAAAAAAATTCGGATTTGGGGAAAAAACCGGACTACGACTTAACACTGAAGAGCCCGGCAACATCAGCTCCCTTGAAAAAACCGGGCAAGTTTACGGCGCGGTTGCATCTTTTGGACAAGGTATCACAGTCACACCTTTACAAATCGCAGTTGCCTATTCAGCAATTGCAAATGGTGGTAAACTGCCTAAACCGATCATTGTTTCCGAAATCCAACACCCCAACGGCCAAACTGAAAAAACAACTCCCCAAACCACCGACACAGTTGTATCAGCGCGGGCCGCCAAATTAACCGCCGGCATGATGGTATCAGTAATTGAATCCACCCACGGGCAAACCGCACGCCTTAATCATTATTTTATGGCCGGCAAAACTGGCACCGCTCAAATTGCCGGTCCAGGCGGATATACTGAAGAAACCAACCATACTTTTGCCGGATTTGGACCGGCTGAAAAACCGGAGCTCGTCTTAGTGGTTAAATACGAGTCGCCCCAAAGACAATGGGCTGAATCAACGGCTTCTCTAACTTTTAAAAAATCAATGGATTTTGCCTTAAAATACTTAGGCCTAACCGAAGAACGTTAAAAAAAATAAAATTATTTTAAATATATTATGTTAAAATCAATTCTTCAATATTTACTCAAATATTTTTCACAAAAAATAATTGCCAAATATTCACCCGACATTGTCGGTATTACTGGTTCAATTGGTAAAACTTCAACTAAGGAGGCAACAGCAGCAGTACTAGCAACAAAATTCAGTATTCGTAAAAGCGTTAAAAATTATAACAATGAAATTGGCTTACCTTTAACGATTATCGGCATAGAAGAAACTCCCGGGCGTTCCATTTTGGGATGGCTCAAAGTATTTAATAAAATTCGCAAACTAATTTTTTTCCGTTCAAAAAATTATCCGGAAATTTTGGTACTGGAAATGGGTGCAGATCGACCAGGAGACATAAAATATCTTACCAGTTTGGCACCGTGCAAAGTAGGCGTACTCACATATATTTCACATGCCCACACTGAATATTTTAAGACCTTAAAAAAAATTGCCCAAGAAAAAAGACAGATTATTACTCACTTAAATAAAGACGGCTTCGCCATATTAAATTACGACAACGCCCTTGTGATGGAGAATGCTCACCTCACCAAAGCCGAAGTAATTACCTTTGGTTTTAATGAGGGAGCCGATTTGCGGGCCAGCGATATTAATATTATTTATAACGAAATTGACTGGCCCGCTGGTTTAAATTTTAAGTTAAACTACAAAGGCAATATTGTACCGGCATTTTTACCAGATGCCGTGGCCGAACATCTTATTCCTTCCGCCTTAGCTGGCTTGGCTATCGGATTAGTATTTGGCATTAATCTTGTCGAAGGAATTGAAGCGATTAAAAAAACAACGCCGGTCGCCGGGCACATGCGCTTAATTCCCGGAATTAAAGGTACAATGCTGATTGACGACACTTACAATTCATCACCAGAACCAACAAAATCCGCTTTGCGCACCCTCCAAAAAATTGGGACTAAACCTAACGCGCGTCGCTTCGCGGTTTTGGGTGATATGCTAGAACTTGGATCGGAAACAGAAAATGCTCACCGGGAGATCGGATTTATGACGGCTGAAACCGGTGTTGAATTTCTCATTACAGTTGGAACAGCGAGTAAATACACCGCCCAAGCCGCCCGTGAAGCCGGACTAAGCGATGATCAGATTGCCTCATTTGATGATAGTTTTGCGGCTGGAAAATTTTTGCAACAAAAAATCGCGCAAAATGACATCGCTCTTATCAAAGGTTCACAAGGGGTGCGCATGGAAAAGATTGTCAAAGAATTAATGGCCGAACCGCTCCAATCTCGTGAATTGCTAGTGCGACAAGACCACAACTGGCTTCAAAACTAAAACTTGATTTTTACGGTTTTTGAGCGTAAAATGTCAAAATAAACATATGAACCTAAATTTACTGCAAACTTCACTCACTTTTCTGCTGGCTGCCTGCATTGGCGCTTTTTTGTGGGCACCACTTTTAACCAAGTTTTTATATAAATATAAAATTACTCGCCGTGGTGATTTTGATTATACTTTGCGTGGTGAAAAACAATCCAAGGTGGGCACGCCAATAATGGGTGGACTACTTGTAATTATTACAGTGATTGTAATTACCTTACTATTTAATTGGGATAGACGATATACTTATGTGCCTATGGGCGTAATGACCATCGCTGCCCTACTCGGCGCAGCTGACGACCTTTTGAATATATTTGGTATACAACGCCGCTTGCGTTCATTTCATCAGACTTTAACACTTATCAAGGTTCACAAACATTGGCATGTCCGTCTTTGGCATACCCTCTCACTGCCATGGGTGGCTTTTAGACGGGCAGTACGAATATTTGGCTCGAAGCCCGGTCGAGGAATTTTTGTTCATGAAAAACTATTATTGCAATTCTTGGCAGGCGCGGTTGCCGCTTGGTGGGTTTATTTTAAATTAGGCGAAACCTGGCATTCAATTTGGATGCCGTTTAATGGCCAAGTAAATATTGGTTGGTGGATAATTCCGTTAATAATTTTCTTTGTAATGTTTACCGCGAACGCGGTAAACTTTGCCGATGGCTTGGACGGTCTGGCGGGCGGGGCGCTTATTATTACTTTCTCGGCGCTTGCTTTTATCAGCTGGGCAGAAGGTCGCACCGCTTTTGCTCCACTTAATGCTACCGTTGTCGGCGCGCTAATCGCCTACACTTATTTTAATGTCAAACCAGCGCGTTTTCAGATGGGTGATGTGGGATCGCTCGGACTGGGGGCACTACTTGCCATCAACGCTATTGCCATTGATCGTATTTTACTTTTGCCCTTCTTGGGTTTTATTTTCTATCTTGAAATTATTACCGTAATTATACAAGTTTTATCTCGGCGCCTTTTGGGCCGGCGTATTTTTAAAATGGCCCCCTTACACCATCACTTTGAATTTTTGGGTTGGAGCGAAGAAAAGATTGTCATGCGCTTTTGGATAATACATGGATTCGTAGTTTTCGTCGGACTATGGGTGGCGTTTTATTAAAAATTGCAAATTTTTGATTTATAATTTCAAAATATCCAATTAACATTTCGCGATTTGCATTGAAAAATTTAAAATTAATTGTGTATCTCACTTTCTCCCAAAAAACCATAACCGACTTTACCGAAACCAACATCGAAAACCTATACAACACTGGTTTTGTTTTTACGCGCCAAGGTAAAGGTGAGATGGACCAAACCAGAAGTGTGCGGGTGAATTTGGCTAAATTTAAATTGTCCAGTGAGAACCGCCGGATATTGCGCAAAAACGAAAATTTAAAATTTGAAATTATCGCTCTCCCCCACCCCAATTATGAGTGGACGATCCATAAACTTGGACATGATTTTTATTCAAAAAAATTTGGCAACAAGACTTTTTCGGCTAATAAAATCAAAGAACTACTGACTGATAAAAATAAAAGTAACTTTAATTTATTATTATCTTTTAGCAAGCCCAAACCAATCGGATTTGCCATTTGCTTTCAAACTAAAAATATTTTACATTATTCTTATCCTTTTTACGATTTAGAGTCCGAAATGCCTAATATTGGTATCGCAATGATGACCGAAGCGATTATCTGGGCGCAAGAAAATAACAAAAAATATGCTTACCTTGGATCTGCCAAAGACGCGAAAGCATTATATAAATTCCAATTTAGCGGCACAGAATGGTTTGACGGTGATAAGTGGAAAACTAACACTGATGAACTAAAACAAGTTATATGAAAATAACGATTTGCTATAGTATGCAATTCGCAGAAAAGGCGACCAAGGCACAGACATGGCTAAACGCTCGTGGTTATGAAACGTTTGTATCCAGCGTTAATGCTGGTTATATTGGTTTGGATGATAAGGCAAAAGAAAAGCTAAAGTTGCATCATAAATATAAAGAAGACGCTATTCGCAATCATTTCAATTTGATAAAAAACTGTGATGCTATTTTAGTTTTGAATTATGATAAAAACGGCATTGAAAACTACATCGGTGGTAATGCTTTTTTAGAAATGGGAATTGCTTACTTTTTAAAAAAACCAATCTATCTGCTAAATCAAATTCCCAAAATGCCCTACTATGAAACTGAAATCATCGCGATGAAACCGACAATTATAAACGACGACTTGTCTGTAATTCTGAAATCCACAATCTAAAATCTGAAACTATGAAACACATTCACTTTATCGGCATTTGTGGCGTGGGCATGGGGGCGCTGGCTGTTTTATGGCATAAAAAAGGCTGGAAAGTGACTGGTTCAGATGCGGGGTTTTATCCGCCGATTTCTACGCATTTAACAAAACATAATATTAATTATTATGCCGGTTGGCACCCCGAGAAAATTGGCGCGCTCCCGCCCTCTCTTAATCTCCCCCTCGGGCAGGGGGAGACAGCCCGACCGGATTTGGTGGTCGTGGGCAATGTCGCGGGCTCACAAAACCCTGAATTAAAATATGTTTTGGATAATAATATTCCAAATCTTTCTTATCCGGAATTAATAGAACAAAATTTAATTAAAACCAACTCCATTGTCTGCGCCGGCACTTTTGGCAAAACTTCCACTGCCGCTCTGCTCGCAAAAATTTTTATTGACGCCAAATTTAATCCGGCCTATATGTTCGGAGCAGTGGCCTCTGATTTGGATATGTCGGCTGATGATTTAGGTGGCGAATGGAGTATTGTGGAAGGCGACGAATATAAAACCGGGCGGACTGACTTGAAAGCGAAATTTTTTCATTATCACCCCACCCATTTACTTTTAACTTCCGCCACTTGGGACCACGCTGATGTTTATCCCACTGAAAAATTATATTTAGAAACGTTTCAAAAAATAATCACTCAACTGCCAAAAAACGGGTTACTCGTGGCGTCGGAAAAAGTTATTAATATTCAATCATTGGGTGTTATCCAGTCATCTTGCCCAATAATTACCTATGGTCCAGCAGTTGAAAATGACTATCAGTACTTTGATGTTACCCCCACTAAAAATGGCCTTACATTTAAAATTAAAAATAAAACTGAAACCTACAATTTAAAATCCGAAATTTTAGGTACCTACATGGCCGACAATATCTGCGGTGCCTTTGCTTTAGCACATACAGTCGGCATTGATTCTAAAACAATTATAGCCAGCATTAAAAATGCCGGCGGGGTTAAACGCCGTTTAGAAAAACGCGGAACAACAACCATTACCAATGCCACGGTATTTGATGACATTGCTCACTCCCCAGCCAAAGCCCAAGCCGTTCTTTCAACTTTACGCCAAATTTATGACGGTAAAATTTTTGCCGTTTATGAACCCAACACTGGCAACCGCCAACCCGAATCAGCGCCCGCCTACGACAATGCCTTCGCAGATGCATCCGAAGTCATCATCCCCCGCCTTACCAAAATTAAATCAGATAACAAATCCAAGCATTGGGACGGGAACGAGCTCGCCTGCGTAATCAGCAGCACCAAACCCGCCACCCAATATATTGCTGATGATGAAAAATTAGTAAATTATCTATTAAAAAATGCCGGACCAAACGATGTAATCGTATTTTTAGGTAGCCACGGTTGGCGTGGCATGATTGAAGCAATTATAAATAGTAATTCATAAACTTATGAAAATACCGGAGCAAGCCAAAAAAGTTTTTAACGGAGTGGTGTTTGATGTTTACCAATGGGATCAAAAATTATACGACAACAGTAACGCCACTTTTGAGATGCTCAAACGGCCAAACACTCTTTCTGTTATACCCACCATAGAAAATAAAATAGTTATCGGTAGCCACGAACAACCTGGACTGCCACCCAGCTACGGATTTTTAGGCGGACGCCAGGATAAAGACGAAAGTCCGGAGCAAGGCGCCCAGCGGGAACTTTTGGAAGAAGGCGGACTCATGAGCGAAAATTGGGAGCTATATAATTCGTTTTCACCCCACGCCAAATTAGATTGGATAGTTTACTATTTTATCGCGCGCGACTGCAAAAAAACTCAAGAACCAAATTTAGATGCTGGTGAAAAAATAAAAACCTTTGCTGTTAGCTTTGACGAATTAGTTGATATGGTTTTAGGGGAAAAATTTTATGGCACGGACTTTGCCCTCCACGTCGCAAAATTAAAAATCCGCAACCGTTTGGACGATTTGCGGACTTTACTGTTTAAGTAATCACCGGAAAATTACTTTTGTGTTACAGTGTTTATTTGTTGTAGTGCTGTAGTATTTGCTATTTCCCTTCTTCAACAATTTCCACTTTAATCGGATCGCTTTCACAGTCCTTAATTTCCAGTGTCATACCACAAGAATCACATTCCACGACCACTCCGTCTTCGATGTCAACATAAGAAGTAAGGTCAACATCATTTTTGCACTCTGGACAAATTAATTTCATATAGTATTAAATATAGTATTACGGTCATTATTATATGCCAAAACCAAAAAAAAATCAAGTAGTTACTCCCCAACCCCAGGCCGACAAACTAGCCCGCGCCTTGGGACTCACGATGCCACTGTATCTCAAACGCGAAGATTTGCACCCTTTAAAATCCCACAAGGGTCGCTCCCTGCCACCCATGATTGATCATTATTTAAAATTTGGTCACAGTAATTTTGTTATTTCTTCTTCCGGTAATGCTGCTCTGGCCGCTGGGCTTTATCTTAAAAAAATCAATTCCTCTCAAAAAAATAAAATAAATTTAAAAATTTTTGTCGGTAAAAAAATCCCAGCCGACAAAATAAAACCACTGCAAGCTCTGACAAATAAAAATATTACCATTGTTCAAGTGACTAACCCCAAACAGAGCGCTTTTTTAGCCCAAAAACAAGGAGCAGTTTTATTACGCCAATCTTTGGATAATCTCGCGCCCAAGGGCTATGCCGACCTCTACGATGAATTAAGACGTATCAAGGAATTAAAAACGATCTTTATACCTACCTCATCTGGAACAACATTGGCGGGCCTTTTCATGGCCTCCAAAGGCAAAATTCAGCTAAACATAGTGCAAACCGACTTTTGCCACCCTTTTGTTAAATCAAACTTACCAACTCCCCAAAAATCCTTGGCGGGGGCTATTGTGGATAAAGTCGGACACCGCAAAACAGAAGTGCTAAAGGCCTTGAAAAAATCCAAGGGGGCAGGTTATGTGGCCGACGATTGGGACATAAAAAATGCCATAAAATTAGCGTACAAAACCGAAAAAATTAAACTATCCCCCAACAGTGCTTTGGCATTAGTGGGGTTGCTTCATGCTTTGATAAAGGGGTGGCAACCGAAAGGAGCGATTGCACTTCTTATCACTGGAAAATAATTTTTTACATTTTCGTGTCTCAACACTGATTTTTAAAATGAGTATTAAGAGACGAGCCGCACCGATGATCCCCTAAGGCATCGGTGCGGGCAAATTGTGAGAAGGCGATCAACAGCCGTAGCCACTCGGACCGAAACCCCCGCTGTCGTTGATGATGGCGCGGTGGGGAATGGCCGCCAACAGCTCGGCGCGTTCGGCCGCGATAAACACCGACCGCGCATCGGGCGAGTTGGCAGCGATCTGCGCCACCTCACGCCACCAATCCTGGGGCTGTTCCCCCACGTCAGTTGTTACTGCCGGCAACTTGATCTCCAACATTTCTTTCTCCTTGCTCCTTGGAGCTGGGTCATGACTGCGCCCGACATTCAGACGCATTATTTGACCCAACTCCAAACTATAAAGAACAATAATTAAAAAAGCCATCCCGATATGCGGAATGGCTTTGTTATTTGATTATTTATTCAAACTCAAACAACACATTCCGCGGAATGGCTAAAGTAAAAGAAAAACACTTGATTGTTTTTGTAAGTTTTAATCATACTATTTATATAGTACCATACTAACCAAAGCTGTCAAATGACAGGTGTGAATAAATATATTGTTGGCCAAAATGACCATAGATATTGAAGGGGGGCCCGCGGATTACTCAACGCGGGCCAAGGCCGTTCCCCAGTTGGGGAAGGAAAAGAAAATCAAACGAAAATGGATCGGTAGCACGCCTTGGGGCGGCGCCAACCAGCACCGTCCTCAAACCAACGCCACCCCATTGGGTGGCTGAACTCGTCCACGACGAGTTCAGCGTGGTCGGGCACACCAGCCGGGCGAGAAAGCGGAGCATTCATCGATCCTCCAGCCCCCTCACATTGAGGGGGGAACGGGTAAATTGGGGCGAAACTTCTCCCCCAAAAATAGACAAGCGTTATCTACTTTTGGAGAAAAATTTACACCCAAATAAAAAGAACAAAAAAACCACCGCAATCGGTGGTTTTGTTAACTATTAAAACTTAAACAAACCACCAAAATCGTGGAATAGAAATAATAATCAATTTTCCGTTCGCTAGTTTGTTGTGCATATATGTCTAGAATAGCACTAGTTAAAATTTTTGGCAAGATCGCCCGCTGTGGATAATTTACCGCCCTACCATGGTACTTTCCAAATCAATATCCACGCCAGCTCGGCGCACTTTCAATCGCACCCCATCACCAACTTTTAAACCCAACCACAAATTATCGTTATTCATCACTTGGCCATTTAATTCCAAAATAATATCGCCAGCACGCAATACCCCAGCACCCTTAGTCACAAAAAAGCCATCAATCTTTTCACCCGCGTCAATCAAAGGTTGCTCGGCGCTATACCAACCTTCTACACCCAAACTGGCATAAATAATTTTCTGTTGGTCCAAAACTCCCGGCAACAAACGCGTAATATATTGGTAAGGTAAAAACTCTTGACCACCAATAGTTAACCCAACCGCTCGCCCCTGACTATTTACCACCACTGCCCCAGCCAAAAAATTAGAGGACAAAGACATTAATTTAAGCGGGGCACTGTCCAAATGAGCGCTTACAAACGGACGCGTAATTTCTTCCACTTCACTGGCGCTCTGCCAATTTAAACCATTAAAAACAAACAGATCCACACCCAAATCTAAATTGTCAACAAAACTAGCCACCTTAAATTGCAAACCAGCGCGACCAAGCGTGGCGCTTTGAGTTAAATCCAAACGCGCGAATACCAAACCAGAAATTTTGTCCGGCAACACTGTCGCCACACCATAAATCGCCCCATCCGATAACACTGCTTGCCAATTGCGATAATTGCCGGAATAGTTCCCGGGATAAATTACAAACCAACCATCAGAAGAAACCAAAAGTCCATTACCCAAAAAATTCTGACGTGGTAAATATTTAATTCCCCGATTGGTCTCCGAACCGGTATACACCGCTACTACGCGCTCATCCATTTCCTGGCGAACACGACTTTCTAATTGAGTGTGATAATTTGGTAAAGAATAATGCGTACTACTAAAAACTTCACCCTCGCCAAAACCTGGCCAAATCCAACCAAGCATCACGGCCGCGCCAGAAATACCGGCCACCAAACCGAAAAAAGTGGCAGTAACCAATATTTTAATTCTTTGCCACTGGCGATGTTTTTGAATATCGCAGGTAGGCGGTGGTAAATGAGGAGGAATCATAATAATAATTTATCGCCAGCGCGCTAAAAAAACCAAAAGCAAAATTAACCAGCCACCATTAATAATTAAAAAATTTTTTTGCTTATGCCAATTGATGCCGGCACTGTTTAAATGAAAACGTACAAAAATCCACAAACAATACCAAAACCAAGCCATCACTACTCCAGTAATAAAATATCCTATGGGCAGAAGGTAAATAACCCAAGCCAATTCTAAAATCATCATAAACATTGCCCCAAACCAAAGCCATTGTTTTTTGTCAAGCGTATTTTCATATTCTCGCCACCACCACAGCGCTGTCAAAGCAGAAATCAAAGCGCCCAATATGAGCCATAACCAAAAATTAACCTTGAAAATATTTAAAGTAATGGAAGCAAAAATTCCCATCCACATTCCGGAGAGTCCCAAAACAGACAGGGCCAAACGCGCCCGACGATATGGTTTAAAATCAATGAGCGCGGTATCGGATCGGGCCGGCAAAAGCCAAAAACTTACAGCGGGAGCAAAAATAAATAAAATATCCGCCAAAATTGTAGCGCCACGCCATTCCGTAAAAAGCAATACCAATAAAAATCCAAAATTAAATAGATAGAGCGACGCCAAATGACGCAAGCGGTTCCAGCCAGTTGGATAAAAAGTAAAGCGTACCAAAACTGTAATAAAAAGCGCGCGACTAAAAATCCAGGCAATTAATTCCCAAGTTACATTCAAATGATTTAGCCACCATAAAAAAATAACTGCACCCAAAACATCAACCACAGCGGTTAAGCGCGGATGAGAAGTGATTTGTTTCCAGTTGAACATACGACTATCAAAAAAATTATCAATTGAGCATTTTATTTATGGCCGTCATATATGAATTTTGTTGCTGCGGAACTTAATCAGTGTTGCCGCCACGCCACCCGAGGTGGCTCGGCAACACGGCTCCCCAAGCAGTCCTCACTACCAAAATTAATATATGACGGCCAAAAAACTCAATATGATTAATGTCCTAACATTATCATTATCATACAACAAATATTAAAAAAAAACAACCGCGCCGGCAGTTGATCACTTTGTCTGTCATCCCCGTGTAAACGGGGATCCGATGGCCGATATTTTATTGTCTGGATTCCCGTTTACACGGGAATGACAATTAACGATCGGAAGGGAGGAGAGGTGCCAGAACTTTCACAAACTCACTCCCCTGCCTCTTGCCAAAATTAATTGGCGATTTTGCGCCGCTGTGACCTATTAGGTCCCACGCGGCGACTGGCGCTCATTTTATACGCATTGCGCGTACACCCCGAGCGCCCGAGGGGCTTGGCCAACTGGTGGCTACTTGGGAGGAGGCTCGCACTCCAAGATGTCCACCCCATCTCCAGACGAGATGAGGCGCCCAGGCCGCCCGTTGCAGGCGGCGATGATTGCCGCTTCCTTGGTAAGGAAGCAACCATGCGAACCGCCCTCAGTGCGGGTCAAACTAGTGGGGCTAGAATTAGCCCCATCCTGCTGGGCGGTCGCGACCGACCAGCAGTCCTCTTCCATGGTGGCGTTTGAGACGCCATCTTCCTCCCCCTCACCGTCGGAAGGGACGAACCGGATGGGGGCCGCGGCCGGAATCGGCTTCGGGCGAGGGGCGGGGCGGGTGGCGTCGGCCACAGCGGGTGGGGTCATGGCGACTCCACCCTTAGCCTTCATGGCTTCGATGTGAAGCCAAGCACGCCGAATCCGCTCTTCGGCGTCGTCCATCCGCTGATGGATGGAGGCCCGGTCCTCCACGACCTCGGCGAGCTTCTCGCCGAAGACAGCGGTCGCGAACTCGGCATGGACCGCGACCGACCTCGCGACGGCCGCGTCGGCCATGGCCGCGTCGGCCATGGCCGTGGCGGTCGAGGCCTCGGCCTCGACGACGTCGAGCCTCCCCTCGAGCTCGGCGAGGCGAGCCTGGGCGGCCTCGTCGTCGCCATCGCACCCACGACCCAGAAAAAAAACACCGACGACCAGAGCGAGACCAAGGAACAGAACCACATGCTTCGCCTTCATCACGATCTCCGCCACTTACCCAACTTGGGCTGTGGCTCAAAAAGAGCAAAGGGCAAACCGAAAAAACTGACCGGTTTGTCATTTCCAATAGAAACACTACCATATTTTACTACTTTGTCAATGCCGGCGCTACTTGTTTTTTGCTAAATAATCTGATAAAATAGCCACATATGTCTCTCGCCCAAAACAAAAAAGCCCTATTTGATTATGAAATCCTAGAAAAATTCGAGGCCGGTTTAGTATTGACTGGCGCCGAAACCAAAGCGGTTAAAGACGGGCAAGTTTCCCTTAAAGGGGCCTATGTTACTTTTCACAATGGTGATGCTTATTTATTAAACGCCCATGTGAGCGCCTACAAACCCGCCGGGAAATTAGTGGACTACGACCCCACCCGCAGTCGCCAACTATTGTTGCGTCAAAAAGAAATCCGCTATTTACAGGGAAAAACCCAAGAAAAGGGCTTGACAATAGTGCCACTTTCAGTGTATACTAAACAACGCTTTATCAAAGTAGAGATTGCAGTCGGTCGCGGCAAACAAAAATACGATAAAAGAGAAACAATTAAGAAGCGCGATTTAGACCGAGAAGTTAAACGTTCATTAAAAAATTAAAATTCGTCCCGACTAAGTCGGGACTCAAAAATTTTCCATTTTGATTTTTAAATTTTGAATTTAAATGGGGGCGTTGGGCATCGACGGTAAAGCCGACGATTGTTCGCAAGCCGAGGCGGCCTCAGTCCTCGTAAATAGATGGGGCAAATTAATAAGTGCCAACTTGTTATCAAAAGCAAAAGCAATGTTAGCCTCCGCCTTCGGTGGTGGCTGTTGCCTCGCTCCGACTTTGGCCTAAGGGCCACAAGTCCATCGTCCGCGTAAGCTTCCGTAGCGCGATCGCGGTGTAACCCACGGAAGGTAGTTTGCATGTGTTGCCGATCGCCTGCAAATGAAATTCAATCGGCTAGGCCCGTACGGCTTTTGCGTCTTTTATACGGCCGGGTCAAAAAAAATAAAAACGCTAAGCTTGTAGACGGCAGTAGTCACTCTTATCGGACGCGAGTTCAACTCTCGCCGCCTCCACACGGCTTCACTGCGTTATGCCGTGCAAGCTACGACAACATTAATAATTTTTATTAAGCTACGCCTAATTTATGGGGCGTAGCATAGCGAAGACCCATGCGCATTTCACGAAAACAAAAGAGGCCAGAACCAAAAAGAATCGCTTTCTACAACGAAGGCATTTCCGCTCCCAAAGTTTTGGCACTTGATGCCGATGGTGGCAATCTCGGTGTGTTAAATACCGCCGAGGCAATCAGACAGGCGCGTGAGCAAGAAATGGACCTCGTGCTAATCAATCCCAAATCCGATCCGCCAGTTGCAAAAATAATGGACTTCGGTCAATTCCGCTATCAACAGGAAAAAGAAGAACGCATCCGTCGTGCCCACCAACATGTGGTAGATACCAAAGGTTTGCGTTTATCACTACGAATTGGCGCGCATGACGTGGAAATCAGAAAAAATCGCGCGGTGGAATTTTTAAAAGAAGGCGACAAAGTAAAAATAGAAATAATGATGCGTGGCCGAGAATTACAACAGGTACCCCTGGCCTTTGAAATTTTGAAAAAATTTGTAGACAGTATCAATGAAGTATTTCCAGTTAAGTACGACGAGCAACCGGAAAAACAAGGCAACAAAGTTGCCGGTACTATCGCCCGAGTTTAAATCGGCGAACAAAGTGAGCACAACAATTTTGCATTTTGATTTTTACATTTTTAATTTTTTATATATTATGCCAAAAATGAAAACCAATCAAGCGATTGCCAAACGCTACAAAGTTAAAAAAAGTGGCAAAATTCAAAAAAAAGCCGCTGGCCAGGGTCATTTTAATGCCCGTGAAGACGGCAAAACTGGTCGTCAAAAACGTGGTGGCGTCGTGGTCAGTCAAACCTTGCGCAAAGTAATGGCTGCGGCCATGGTTAAATAATACAAATTTCTAATTAAATTATCCAATCAATATGAGTAGAGTTAAAGGTGGTGTCGTTCATACTAAACACCGACGTGGAATTTTAAAACATACTAAAGGTTATCGCTGGGGAAGAAAATCAAAAATGAAAGTGGCCAAGACCGCCGTGATGAAAGCCGGTCAGCACGCCTTCAATGACCGCAAAATTAAAAAGAGAACTGCACGCGGTTTGTGGCAAATTAAAATCAATGCTGCTGTTCGCAAAGAAGGAATCTCTTACAGCAAATTCATGAACGATGTAAAGAAAAAGAACATTGCGCTTGATCGTAAAATTTTGGCCACTATCGCTCAAAAATATCCAGCTCTGTTAAAACAAATTGTGGAATTGGCTAAAACCATAAAATAACCAACTTATCCACAAACCGACAATTTTTTGCTAAGATGAGGGTATTGACAAAACAGCAAAAATGTGCTATTATATCTTAATACAATTTTAAAGACCTAGTAAGTGTTCGAGCGTAGCGGGGACACCCCCTCCTTTGTCTCTCGCTCGTTCGGACGCTTACTGGGTCTTTTTTTGTTACTGGCTTGAAAATTATGAGCCAAAGGTAAAGTGATTTTCACAAGCAGTAACAATCCGCCTTTGGCGGATAAAAACCATTATTAAAAAATATTCCGATTTTATTCGGAATATTTTAATTTTAATATCATCAGCGCGTTTTCCCCCTCCCCACGCCTGTGTCAATTAGTATTGGCAAACGCGTGGGGGCGCTGACGATTTTTTCCTTTCTGCGCGCCTCTCCATCCAGATTGTTGAGGCACGTCATGCATCCACGACCTCCATCGGCTGGTTGGCGGTAGGGTGGGCACAGCCGAGCTTGCACACACCCTTTTCGTCGAGCGGCTGGCAACAGCTGCCGCAAAACGCGCGACGATCACGAATGTCGGACATCACCGCCACGACAAGCGCGCCAACAATCAAGAAGACACCAAAAAGAATCTGAATCATGTGTTCGTCTCCTCTCAAGCAGGATTTAACCACGTTTTTACTAAAAAGTCAAGATATTGACTATTTGAAAAAAATATAGTATAATTTGTAAAGATATTTTAAGACAAAATTACTTTGTAAATATATAAAATAATTGGCGGGTCGGTAGTTCAACTGGTTAGACCCGCCTAGGCGGGCCTGTCACGGCAGAAGTTGCGGGTTCGCCATATCATGCGATATGGCGCCCTGTTGAATAACAGGGCGAGTCCAGTATATAAAAAAGAGGTTATAGTGTCCATATTTAAAATTTAAATTAAAATAGAAATCAGGGCGGGTCGGTAGTTCAACTGGTTAGAGCATCCCGACTAAGTCGGGAAAGTCGCGGGGTAATTAAAATATATGGAGGAAATATTTTATACCTACTTAATTTACAGTCAATCAAGAAATAAATATTACATCGGAAAAACAAATAACATCGCAAGACGATTTAAAGAACATAATAACGGGGAGGAGAAATATACTAAAACAGGCTCGCCATGGACTTTAATTGGAGCTATACTTTCTCAAACAAACTCTGAAGCAACCAAGCGTGAAAACAAACTAAAACGAGCAAAAAATACAAAATACATAAAGTGGTACTTTGAACAACACAAAATATAAATCATTGGGCGGGTCGGTAGTTCAACTGGTTAGAGCACTGCCCTGTCACGGCAGAAGTTGCGGGTTCGAGTCCCGTCCGACCCGCTTAGTGATTTATAAAACAAACCTCAGGTGGGTTTGTTTTTTGTTAGAGCATCCCGACTGAGTCGGTGCTTGCATCCCGTATTGAATCGGGAGAAAGTTGTGCCGACTAAGTCGGCATCCGACTCGCTGATTATTGTAGACAGTGTTTTGAGGAGCCCCGACCATAAACTGGTAGGGCTCTTTTAGTTTATACGTAGCCAAATTTGAAAGTATTTTATCGCCTACATTATAATCCCAATTTCGCCACAATTTCAAATTATTGATAGAAACAAGAAAAAATGATACACTGACAATAACAATACACAATTTAAAGACCTAAACCACGCAAGTGGCCACGGTCAAAAATCTGAACAAACATAGAGATGGCTATACCGTCTCGGTATTGTTTGTTCAGTCGGTTTCCGAAAGGTTGCTGGGTTTCGCAAGAAGCCACCGGACGGTTAGCCTTTTTTGTTTTAAAAAAATGCGACTGTCCGTTTTATTCATCTAATTTAATCTCTATGATTAAATCTGGCGAGGTAAACAAACAGCCGGCCAAGGCCATTTGGTATGGCATAGTAAAAACTATTTTACTATTGTCGCTTTTGACAGTACCGCTGGCTATGGCAAACAGTGGCAAAGCGTGGTTCAGCGTGTGGTATTCGCTTATATTATTTTTAGGCACGCCGATTTTTATTTGGATATTTTTAAATTATCGCTCGGTAAATTTTATTTTTGACAAAAATAAAATTGAGATTAACTATGGCATTTTGTTTAAAAGAAGCAAAGTGATAATGGCTAAATCAATTCAGAACATTAAAATTGAGCGTGGCCTGTTAATCCGTTTATTCGATTTGTCAGTGGTAAAAATTTGGACGGCTTCGCCGGATCAAGTTGATAGACGAGGTAGCAAAAATTCCAACAAACCGGACGGACTTTTGGTAATATTAAGAGAGGACGAAGAGATGTTAAAAGGATACTGGGCAAAATAATTTACTGACCTTGACTTATTTTAAATATCCGCTAAAATAGTATAAAAATATAAAACCTGATTGTTTTGACTAACCATTATTTCTATTCCTATAAAAATGAAACTAATGAATAATTATATATTTTGGGGTATAACAGTTTTAATAATCACCGCTTTGTTGGGTGTGTTAGGAACATATTTAATGTATCGTGGAACGACAATCAATAGCACTAAGGATAAAGGGGATATTATTGATACTATAGAAAAAAAATCTAATCCAACAGTTAGTAATCTTATAGAACAAAATAATATTGGAAATTTAAATGTATCCGACAATACTGGGCCAACCCAAGTGAACATCGGCAGTACCAATAATTCGCAGGTAGTCAACCAAAGAAGATATTTTTTAAAGGAATTTAAAGTTAATAAAGAAATAAGAGATAGTTTGCATATACTCAAATTAACTTTTTATCAAACTGACGGCATTTGGGATTCTGGAACTACATTCATATTAGATATCAAATTATCTGGTCCTTATACCGGCTTCAAATTCTTGTCTGGCTTAACTGGTAATTGGCAAAATGTTAGAATAACTCTCAAGCCGGAAGACCGCCAAAAAGGCATATTTTATTTTAGCACAACAACAGCACCCGAACGCGGCAATGTAATATTGGAAATAACCTCAAAAGATGACATTGATGTGGTTGTAGCTGGGTTTGCCCCACAGGCCAGCTCTATATAAAATTAGTCAAAACCCACATTCCCACTTCGTCCCATACGCCCCGCCAAAAATTCCCTATAAAGGAATTTTTTGATATTTTAGCCAATTTTACCTCCCCCCGCAGTAGATAAAAATAAAAGGTTACCATAATCCACCCTAAACCTTTGGAATTCCATGGTGCTTTTGCAAAGAAAATACAATTTGTAATCGTTGACTAATTTCTTCTTTTAAGCGGAGCGGACTTAAAGTGTCACGCTCGTATTTTAGTTTTGCTTTTATCATCTCACTAACATCATTACGTTCTAACACTCGTTCATATGGTGTCTTTGATTTTTTCTCTCTGGATATTTTCCATCTCGCCCCAATCCGCTCTTTACTAATCGTTCGTCGCGAAGCGACGAAATGATTAAGGTAAGGCGTAAGCACATCATACACCGAATTCAACGCGTTGACAATTTCTTTTGCATCTAAACGACTATACCCAATCCATCGTCGCACAATATGTCCGTTTCTTTCTTCCACAAAACAATTGTCATTCTTTCGATTTGGTCGAGATCGTGTTAATTTTTGTCCATTCTCTTCACACCATTTCAAGCAGTGCCAATTAATGAATTCACTACCGGAATCAGGATGCCATTCAATGACTGGAAATGGCAAGTCGTTTTTCATCTTCTCCATACTAGCCACTGTCGCCACTTGTCCTTTGTTCCATTGGGCGCGTCGCGCGCCCCAAAGGGTCGTAGTATCAGTAGAATTAACGGTATATATGAAATCTCCGGCTAAAGAACCGCCACAATGAGCGACTGTGTCAATTTGTAGAGTGCCAATTGGGGCCGTGTCCCACGGCCCGGTTCGGAGTGGAATTAAAGTGTGGATTGCGCTGGGATTGGTACTACCTTTACCATGAGTAATGAACAATTTCCTACTGAATTTACCTACTCGTTTTTTCATCGTTCCTAAACTCATTTTCAAGAGTTTGTTGGTGGTATCACTGCGATGTTTCCAGACCTGGTCGCGAGTTAATATTTTTACATAATCGGTAATTACTCCAAACAAATTTTCTCCACATGGTTCACCGGCAATATCCCAAACTTCTTTTAAAGCAAATATTACATCCGGCGTGTAATATTCCCTACGACCGCGCTTTTCCTCAATCGAACCGTTTTTCATCTGCAACCGCTTAAACGAACGTGGTACAGACTTAGGGTGAACGCCAGCAACAAAACAAATGTGTTTAATTATGGCACTCCGCTTCTTTTTGTCTCTTTTGGCTTGTAGCCACCCCTTTAAATGTTCCTGGTAGATGTTGTTTTTGGTAGTCATATTCATATGACACCATGGTAACCGATTTTTTATCTACACGGTAGGGTATGGTAACATTTATTTTTATCTACAACGCATATTTTAGATATTTATTTTTGTAGGTAAGACCCAAACCGTCTGGTGTATACCCTCGGCGGGCGTACATTACTTGGGCGGCTTCATAACCTGGTGCTAAACCAACTCCAATGCCAGCTGTTTTTGATTTTTTGGCAATAATTTTTTCGGCTTCATTCATTAAAGTGGTACCAATTTTGCGTTGTTGGTATTTTGGTAAAACGTTTAAATCTACAATTTCCGGTGTGTGGCTTTTTTTAAACGCCGGATATTTTGATTGCCAAACAATTGTCAGGTAGCCAGCAAATTTTTTGTTATACCAAGCCACTATCACCAATCTCTTGCCATTTTTTTGTTCAGAAAAATAGCGTCGATATTGCGTGACTGGTTTATGCCAATTAATTTCGTCAAAAGCCGAGGCAATTATGTCAGTGTCTTGATTTTGAAGTTGTTTGATTTGTAGATTCATAAGTTAGTAGATAATTCTATGGAAGACGGCCCGGTTTGGGTTTTTAAGTGTGTCGTTTATATTATAATGCAGTAATTGCAGTGATAATCCTCAGGATAATTCCTGGTATATCGTATCGGCATCATCTGAAGTTTCGACACATCCTTATAATAAATACAAAAGAGTGTCGAAATTTGGGCCGAGGAAAATTGACTTTCCTTTGAAATATAATTGCGTCAATTTTTTGAGCCAGATATGCCGTGTTCGTATGATGTGCAAGGCACTACTGTTGCGTTAAATCAAACTCGCCTTCAATATTTTATCTAATTTTACACCAAAATCAAACTCTTGGCAATTTTACGATTTGAATTGAGCGTGAGATAATTGATGGGTTTTAATCATTAAAC
>Ga0208246_1000379_pt1 | contig 37559 bp, 23 predicted proteins | sample RifOxyD2_FD_184039 | JGI IMG/M metagenome (GOLD analysis project Ga0208246, IMG submission 184039) | Soil microbial communities from Rifle, Colorado - Rifle Oxygen_injection D2 (SPAdes) | ecosystem: Environmental > Terrestrial > Deep subsurface > Rock core/Sediment | place: Rifle, Colorado... | reverse complement strand
GAGCGAGGAGTTTGCGGCGCGACGCGAGACGAGCCGATGTCGTACAGGCGGCGAGCATCAGCGCCGAAACCTTTTTGGCGCCACCTTTTTCAGTTATGAAAAAGGTGGCAAAAAGGATCACGTAGGAATCGAAAACCATGCAATCAATCACAGCACTCCATCCATTCCATCACTCTCTCCGGATCATCCAACCCCTCCCCCACCCAATATCCCCTCAAGATTCCCCCCTCATTCACGACACAATCCACTCCTCCCTTTGCAAAAGAATCCACTCCATCGAGAAGCGGAAGAATGACTTTCTGGAGCGATTTCCCAACGATGTAGAGACGCCTGTCGAAGTGGAACATTTCACTCAAGCGTTCCGGAAGCTGACGCGCCGTCGCCGGATAGCGGTCCATGAACGCATCCATGCCCTGCAATCGGAAGTACGCGTTCCATTTCCGCAGAACTCCGCGTACATCCGGCACAGTTCCGAGGATGCCGTAGAGCTCGCGATGAGGAGATGTCCGCGGTTTGGTCACAGCTGCCATGCAGCATAGCAGAAGCCCCTGCCTCACCCCCCCTACCCCCCTCTCCGTCCCGCCCCAACATCACGCCTGCCCGGAGAGGGGGGCATAGATGACGGAACAAACAGCACACACTCCCCTCTCCCTGTGGGCGCTGGACGAGAGGGAGAGGGGCTGGGGGTGAGGTTGAAACAGCGGTACACTCAACGAAGACCATGTCCCTCCCACTCCTCGTCGGCACCCCCCTCCTCTGCTTCGCCTTCTGCGTGATCCTGCACCTGTTCGCGCTGAAGTTCTTTCCGCGATGGGGATTGCTCGATTTTCCGGAGCGCTACGGACTCAAGCGCCCACGCCTCCCCTACCCCACCGGCGTCGCCGCCGTGATCACGTTCCTCCTCTTCTTTGCGATCTTCGAATCCACCATCGCACTCAAGCCCTGGTCTCTGCAGGCCATCGGCCTCATGACCGCCATCGTGCTGCTCGCCGCCGTCTCCTTCGCCGATGATCGCAAACCCCTGCCCGCCGCAGGGCGCCTGGCAATCCAGATCCTCGTCGCAGGCGTCATCTTCCTCACCGGTACACGCATCTACACGCTCACCAATCCCCTTGCCTCTCTCGCCGGAGGAGACGTTTTCGCCCTCCATACCTTCGAGATCCCCATGGCGGCGCTGGGGAATCCGTCGCTCATCGGCATGCTCTTCACCGTGCTGTGGCTCGGACTCACGATGAACGCCCTCAACTGGTTCGATGGCATCCGCGGACAAGTGAGCGTGCTCTCGGTACTCGGGTTCCTCACGATCGGTCTGCTCTCCCTAAGTACGCGCGTGGGAGACTTCTCCCTCGGCATCATCGCCTTTGCGCTCGCGGGCATCGCCGCCGCCTGCCTTCTCTTCGATCGTCCGGCACCCTTGAGCCTTATCGGCGACACGGGCGCCATGTTCTTCGGGCTGATGCTCGGTGCACTCACCATCTTCACGGGCGGCAAAGTAGCCACGGGCTTCCTCGTGCTCGGCGTGCCGCTCATCGATCTGGGATTCGTGATCGTGCGACGTCTGCTCAAAGGCACATCCCCGCTGAAGGGTAACGAACAGGACGAGCACCTCCATCATCGGTTGCTCCGCAGGGGTTGGACGGAGTGGCAAATCATCGCACTCACGACCGCGCTCGGCGCCTCTTTTGGCATCGCGGCACTCTTTCTCTCCACGCTCCAGAAGTTCCTCGCCGCGTTCGCCCTCGTCCTCATTATGCTCTGGCTTTCGCTGCGTTCCGCCCCCGAAGCCAAATCCATCAGTCCGAAGACCTAAATGCCCGTTTTCTATCACCTCATCATCTACGTCCCTGTCGCCGCAGCCGACACCATCCGCAAGGCTCTCGCGGATGGCGGCGCAGGGCGCATAGGGAATTACGACAGCTGCTCATTCTCTGCGCGAGGCACCGGGAGGTTCCGCCCCCTCAAGGGCGCGCATCCCGCCATCGGCTCTATCGGGAAGATCGAGGAAGTGGAGGAGGAACGCATCGAAGCCCTCGTCGCGGGAGACAAACTCAAAGAGACATTGAAGCGCATCCGCGAGGTCCATCCATACGAGGAACCGGCGATTCATGTGTTGCCGATGGTGGACGATGAAAGCTTCTTAGCTGATTAGCTTCTTAGCTTCTTAAGCAGCAAGGCAAGCAGTCTGAATCACTTCCATCCCTAAGAAGCTAAAAAGCTACAACCTAAGAAGCTCACTTTTGGTACACCAACGGCCTGCTCATGGCATTGAGCGGTTTCACTTCGATGACCACGGTTCTGCGTCCGCGCGGGAGAACGTTCACCGTCGCCTCGCCATTGACGAAGTCGAGCGTCGAGAGCACTGCGGGGCGGAATTCCGCATCGCCATAGGCGGTGCGCAGGTAAATATCCTGTGATAATTCGGGGGATTTCACGACGCCGTTGTTGGCATCGAGCAGCGTCAGAGACACTTTCTCCCACCCGCGACCGGAAAACGTGCCGCTATGCGAGATCTGGACGGATGCCACTTTCTGCGTAGCCGTGACGGCAGCCGCGGCTGCATCGGTGGCAGCAACTGTCTCGCGGCTGCGAATGACGGAGTTGTCCTGCACGGAGATGACTGTCCGCTGACCGACGATGCGATTCACGGCACTGGCACGGGCGATCCTCGCCTGCATGCGCAGCGTACTGCGTGACTGGGTGATGGCTTGCCGCTGCACGGCTGAACGGATGGCTGTTGAAGAGGAAGAGGAAGACGAAGGGGTCACCGTTTCCTCTGGTTCCGTATCGTTGCTGGCAATGAGCGGACCGACCGACGAATAGTTCGCCTGGACGAAGAGCATCGGATTGACCGTGTAGACGGATCCGCGGGACTGGAAGAGCCCCGTATTGAGTGCCTGCAGAGATGTCAGCCCCTCCGCACGCGCCTCGGCATCCGAGAACAGCCAGTACGGATGCCACGGTGCGGCATCACGATCGATTTGGAAGTGCAGATGCGGACCGGAGACGGCCCCCGTTGCCCCGCTGTCACCGATGTGTTCACCCTTCTGCACAACCGCCCCCTCGCTCACGTAGATCGCACTCAAGTGTGCGTAGTTGGAATAGAGCGCCGTCGTCTTCTTGGGATCCGACGGATCAGGGGCATTGGGATGTTTGATGACGATCACCTTGCCGAAACCGCCACTGCTCGATTCCGAACGCACGACGACGCCATTGGCGATGGATCGCACCGGCGTACCGACCGGCATGCGAATATCCACACCCGGATGACTGCCCGTGCCCTCCGCGCCCGTCGTGTAGGAGCCCAGGTAACCGACGGAGTAGAGATCATTTCCGTAGCCGTGCGCTTTGCCGGCATCGCGCTGACTGACAGCATCATACCGTTGGAGTGATACCAGCAAATCCTTCGGCACCTGCCGGAAGGTATGAACGGAGGGATCGCCTCCCAACTGCGCCCAACGCTGCATGTCCGGCACCCATTCCACGGGAGTCACTGTGCCCGTGTACAGGATCGCGCTATCATCCACTTTGCCGAGAACGGACTTCCAGAAGACATACCAGCCATGCTGACCGATCATATTTCCGATGACGAAGGCCAGGAGCGACAGAGAAGCGATCCAGAAGGAGGCGCGCTGCGACAGAAAGTGGAATGCATGCGGCTCACGTCTGCGGTGAAGCGGCGTGGCCGAGAATCCCATGTTCTTGGACGAGGTGAGATGCATTATTGTCTTTGTATGTTGTAACTAGTATTATAGTATCATTTTTTCCTAATTCAGTCAATGACCGATCAGGCCACTATTTGGCTTCCAAATGCCGAAACGACTGCCTCAGCGGGCGCGTCGCTGGCACGGACCCTCTACACTCTCCCCGTGACCATAGGACTCAAGGGGGAGCTCGGTGCGGGCAAGACGACATTTCTGCAAGGACTGGCCAAAGGATTGGGAATCACAAGCCGCATCACGAGTCCGACGTTCGCGCTGGAGCAGCGCTACCAGACGGAACACTTTGGCGAGTTCCTCCACCTCGATCTCTACCGATTGACCGAGAACGAAGCCGGGGAGCTGGTTGCGGGCTCAGCAGAGAACAACGGTGTGCGGTGCATCGAATGGGCGGACCGATCCGCTGCGGTTCTCGCCGAATGCTCGATCGTGATCTCACTTGCGGAAAATCCGCCCCATACCGGCCGCATCCTCGAGGTGACCTATCGTGATGCAGCCATCCCATCGCGAGAAGACGTGCTGACATGGCGCAGAGAACTTAAGCTGCCGGAACTCATCGGCAAACACAGTGATGCAGTCGCCGCCGTCTGCGAAAGCCTCGGGGAGCACCTCCTCAAGCGCAGCAAACTCCTGCGGCCGATGCTGCTGAAACGCTCGGCGGAACTGCATGACCTGCTGCGCTTCGTGGATTTCCACCCCCAGCATCCCAAGCTCTTCGACCCACCGACGGACGCGCAACATCAGCTGTGGGAATCGTGGAAGCGGCGCTACCCGGGCATGATTCACGAAGCGGCCGCTGCGGCGTTTCTGCGCGAGCGCGGTTTCCCGGCAATTGCGAAAGTCATAGAAACGCACGGCCTGCGGGTCCCGCCGCATGTGCATACGACCATCGAGCAGATCCTCCTCTTCTACGCCGACAAGCGCGTGAAGCTCGATCAAATCGTCTCCCTGCAGGAACGTTTCGACGATTTCGCGCATCGTTACGGAAACGACCGGATCGAGGAGTCCAAACTCTGGCTGAGACAATCGAAAGAAATCGAGCGGGAGCTTTTCGAAGGCGCCCCACCCGTCTAGGATGGCAGACGTCATGGAATCCCCCGTCCTCCTCACCCTCCTGAGCGTCACCGCCGTGAGCCTGCTCTCGCTGATCGGCGTCGTGCTGCTCGGCCTGCAAGACGCTGCGATGCGGCGTCTCATCCTCTCCTTCGTCAGTTTCTCGAGCGGGGTCCTGCTCGGCGATGTCTTCCTGCACATCATCCCGGAATTGTCGTCTTCTCCCCTCTTCCATCCACAGTACACGCTGACGATGCTCGGGGGGATCCTCCTCTCCTTCACCGTTGAGAAGGGCATCCACTGGCAGCACTGCCATGTCCTGCCGTGTGAGGAGCACCACCATCCTGTGGGAATCCTGAGTCTCATCGCCGACGGACTGCACAACTTCATCGACGGCCTGCTCATCGCAGGAAGCTTCCTCGTGAGTGTGCCGCTGGGCATCGCAACGACCACCGCCGTCATCTTCCACGAAATCCCGCAGGAGATCGGCCACTACGCGCTCCTCATCTTCAGCGGCTACACGAAGACGCGTGCGCTCGCCTACAATCTCCTCTCCGCGCTCACGGCGATCATCGGCGCCGTCCTCATTTTAGTCATCGGGTCCTCCGTGCCGGCACTCGGCAACTACCTCCTCGCTCTCACTGCCGGCAACTTCCTCTACATCGCCGGAACGGACCTCATCCCGGAGCTGCACCGCGGCATGACGCGCTTCCTGCCGGCCCTCCTCCAGCTTGCTCTGCTCACTGCGGGAATCGCCGTGATGTACGGACTGACGATGATGGGATCGTAAACGTCGCCCAGCCCATTCGCATAGAGTATTAGGGGATACGTATTATGGGATATGGAGAAGCCATACTCATATCCCTTACTACATATCCCATATCCCATAATTGATTACATCCTCCAGGGAATTAATTCCCCCGCAAGAATATCTGCGATATGCGGCCAACCGACATGCAGGATCCACGGCGCGAAGATGACGAGGATCACTCCGAGCGTAATGCCGACGAAGCACATGTGATCCACCGGACTCCAGTGCTGACGCAGATGCGGATGCGCATGATCGAGATAACTGCGAACCTGTGCGGCAATCGTGAGGAAGCGATGGAGCATTTCCGTCTTGGGAATGACGGTCCCCACTGCTTTGATAACGGTAATCTCACTGCGCAATAGCGAACTCACGCCAATGAGCGCCACCGACGGATGAAGGTAGACGGAGAACACGAGTGCAATGAAGAGGAGGAGAAAGTCGACAAGACTCTCCCGCACGATTCCCTCCACTGTCAGAGACCACCCGTACCCATGCCGCTCGCGGTATTTCACAAAATCGAGGGCCATGTGCGCGACGATCAGCAGCAGGAAAACGCCGAGGTTGAAGAGTGAGGCGACAACGAGTGTCAGCACCAGATAGCCGGCATGAAACGCCGGCAGTTCATCATGCTGATGTGCGAACCAGCGCAGATGGGAAGTGAGGGTGTGCATGTTTGTGGTATTATAGCATAAATGTATTACTATGACAAATACCAGCGTCGCATATCCTACAGACAAAATACGAGTGATAACCTGTTCAATTCACCACCTTTTTCATAACTGAAAAAGGTGGTGCCAAAAAGGTTTCGGCGCTGATGCTCGCCGCCTGTACGACATCGACTCGTTTCGCGTCGCGCCGCAAACTCCTCACTCACTTCGTTCGCTCGTCGAACATGCGGCGCTCCCTGCGGGCGCTCACCTTGCCGTGTCGTACCACGGCGGCTCGCAGGGCGCCGAGGATTTAAATAGAAAACATAGCAGGGCGTTCCCCTTCCCCCCGTGCGCGCCATCTCCCTCCGAAAGGGAAAGGAGGGAAGGGGGAGGGAAACCGTAGGTTTCCCTCCCTGCTTGGCCGTCAGGAGGGTGAGGGGGGTGTCGGGGGGCCTAGGGAACCGGACAAGGTGCCCTGGCCCCCCGACGAAGAAAAATCGATAACCACGCACGAGCGTCCGCAAAAGGTACCACCTCCCCTTCAACCTCCACCTGCTCTATCCTATTTCCATGAACCGGCACGACGCAGAAACCCGCATCGCAAAACTCAAGGAGGAGATCAAGCGCCTCAACCGCGCCTACTTCATCGAGAACCGCACGGAAGTGTCCGAGGACGTGCGCGACGCCCTCAAGCAGGAGCTCATAGGGCTCGAGAAGGCATATCCCGACCTCATCACGCCCGATTCCCCCACGCAGCGCGTGGGCGCACCGCTCGACGGGCGCCTGCCGAAAGTGCGGCACCTCTCGCCGAAAGAATCCCTCACGGACGCCTTCTCCAGTGCCGATCTGGCCGACTGGGTCGATCAGATGCGCCGCTCTCTGGGGAAGGAAGACCAGCACTTTCAGCTTATCGTGGAGCTCAAGATCGACGGACTCAATATCTCAATGGTGTACAAGAAGGCGAAGGAAGGCCGGCGCTACGAGCTCTTGCGCGGCGTGACACGCGGCAACGGCATCGAAGGGGAGGATGTCACCCACACCGTCCGCACGATTGACGCGGTACCGCTGTCGTTCGACGTGAACCGAAAGGGCGCGACTCTTCCTGCATTTCTCGAGATCTCCGGCGAGGTCTACATGACGAAAGCCGCGCTCAAGAAGATGAACGCACGCTTGAGCGAGGGGGAGAAATTCGCCAATTGTCGCAATGCCGCGGCAGGCAGCGTACGGCAGCTGGATCCGAAGGTGACCGCGGAGCGGGACTTACGGATCTTCTGCTACGGCTTGGACCGTGACGGAGCCAATGACATCGGGCTCAAGACTCAGGAGGAGCTCATGGAATTCCTCATGGAGAGCGGCTTCCCCGTGAATCGGGAGTACCGCATGTGCAAGACTCTCAAGGACGCGGAGAAGATGTACGAACATTTCCATACGCACCGTGACAGCCTCCCCTACGACATCGACGGCATCGTGCTCAAGGTGAATGACCGGCGCATCCAGCATGACCTCGGCTCCACGGCGAAGGCGCCGCGCTGGGCGCGCGCGTTCAAGTTCCCCGCGGAGCAGAAGACTGCCCAAGTGCTCTCGATCGGCCTGCAGGTAGGCCGTACCGGCGCCATTACGCCCGTCGCTCACCTCACCCCCACGGCTCTCGCAGGCACGACCGTGACGCGGGCAACGCTCCACAACTTTGACGAAATCGAGCGCCTCGACGTGCGCGTGGGAGATACCGTCATCCTCCAGAAAGCCGGCGACATCATCCCGGAAGTCGTCGAAGTGCTCACAAACCTGCGCCCGAAGAGCGCCAAGCCCTTCCATTTCCCGACCCATTGCCCCGTGTGCGCTACGGCGCTCGTTCGACCGGAGGGCGAGGCGGTGCACCGGTGCCCAAACAAGAAGTGCGCCGGCGTGCGCCAGGAATCCATCGAACATATGGCATCGCGCTACGCCTTCAACATCGAAGGATTGGGCTCGGAAACGGTCGATGCGCTCCTCGCACAGGATCTCATCGAGGATAGAGCGGACATCTTCACGCTCACGGCGGACGATCTCGCTTCCCTGCCGGCCTTCAAGGAGCGCAAGACGGAGAACCTCCTCAGAGCCATCGCTCTCGCGAAGCACGTGGACCTCGATCGGTTTCTCTTCGGTCTCGGCATGCGTCACATCGGCCGCGAGACGGCGGATGCCCTCGCCCGCGGCATCGCGTGGCCGTCGAAGAAGCTCACCGTCGAACGCTCCGCGGAAATGCGCGCGCAGGCGTCACTCTTCGGCGCACCGAAGGAGAAGGTGACGCTCTTGGGCATCCGGCCGACCGATATTGTCAAAACGCTCACGGAAGCCAAAGAGGAGGATATCGCCGCCATCGACGGCATCGGGCCGGTGGTCGCGGAGTCCGTCCTCGAGTGGATGCGCGACAAGAGTAATCAGACACTCCTGAAGAAGATGGAAGCTGCCGGCGTGATCGCCGTGCAAACAGAGGGGAGCCATGCGCCGCAAATCTTCAAAGACATGGTCTTCGTCCTCACGGGGACACTGCCGACGTTGAGCCGCGAGGAAGCCAAGAAGCTCATCAAAGAACGCGGCGGATCCGTGAGCTCGTCCGTGAGTAAACTCACCACCTATGTGCTTCTCGGCGAGAATCCGGGGAGCAAGGAAGAGGACGCACGGAAGCTCTCCATCCCCTTCATCGACGAAGCGAAGTTTATGAAGATGATCAAAGCGAATTGAAAATGGAAAGTGCAGAATGAAAAATGGAAGAGGCCCACCGTGTCACTCTGAGGAGCCGCGCCCGCTTGCGTCATCTCTCGTCTCCGCTCGAGATGACAGAGGAGAGGCATTGAGATGGAAGAATCTATAGAAGCGGTAAATCTGTCATGGTGAGCGGAGACGAACCATGACATGACGGTTCCATGTCTCGAGGAAACAATCGCTCATCACTCCCCCCTGTACGACTCCACGATCGCCCGCAGTTCGGCTTTCTTCGCCAAGTAATCGGCATAGGTCGCCTGATCGTTCGGTGCGGAACCGTACGAGATCTTCGTCCCGTCGGGCAAGCTTAAGGAAAACCATTCGGAGTGCATGGTGAGGAGCTCGCCGGGCCCCTTGGCTTCGTATCCGTACGCAATGTGTTTCTCCCCCTCCACGGTTATCGGTTCGTTCTTCTCTTCGATGGGGTACCCCACACCCGTCCTGCCGCAAGGGGAATAGCGCGCCTGCACATTGACCGGCGCGGAGATGTAGACGATAGCGAGCTCCGTCCGGACGGCGATGCAGACTTTGCCCGTCACCTCCGCGAACACGTCATCGATCGTCTTGCCCGCTGCGCGCTCGTCCTCGGGAACCGTGAGCATGTCCTTCTTGGCCTCGACAATCACGGCATCTTTCGGAATCTTGATCTGGTAGCGGTAAACGTCATTGGCATAGGTCTGCCAGCCGGAAGTGTCCAGAGCAGGCACAACGGGGGCTTCGGAGGAAGAGGAGGCGGGAGGCGGTGCGACATCCTCCGGCGCGGGGGCGATGGCTTTGCAGCCGGCGAGAGCGAAGAGGGAGAGCCCCGCGAGGAGTAGGCGGGTGCGGAAGGAGTGCGTCATGGGCATACAGTAGCACAAGGCACGCACCCGACGGATACGCGGCGAAGCCCCTGTGACGATCGTCATGGCAAACCTGCCGACGACCTGATACAGTTTCCTTTACAGGAGCGTACTCCCTCGCCCCCTTTGGCTCACTATAAGAGAATAACCATGGGGAAATTGACTTCATTTTTGCGCGATGTGACCGCGGTGAATTTGGAGCGCATCCGTACGATTTTCGATGTCGGTGCGATGGACGGAAAGGATTCAATGGCTTTGAAGAGACTGTTTCCGCACGCCGAGGTGTACGCCATCGATGGGCTGAAGGAGAACTTCGACACCTATCTTGCGAAGCGGCGGAACATTCACGGCTTCCATGCCGTGATCGCAGATCACGACGGACAAACCTCCTTCTACAAAAAGAACACGCAGGGACTGCATGGCATCTATGAGCGCAGAGAACTTCCAACGGAGGAGAAGCGCTCCGTTCCGTGCGTCCGGCTGGATACCTTCGTCAGGAGTAACCGCCTGCCTGCCCCTGACCTCATGAAAATCGACGTCGAAGGCGCCACGTTCGATGTCTTGAACGGATGCGGATCCCTGCTGGACGCCGTCCAAGTCCTCCAGATCGAGACGGAAACCATTGAGTACTTCCAGGGACAGAAGCTGCAGGAAGAGGTGTACCGCTTCCTGCGCGAACACGACTTCTCCCTCGCCTTCGAGATGGCATGCTGCGAGGGGCAATCCGACTCGATCTGGATCCGGAATTCGGCCAAACGCCACCCGATCAGCCCTCTGCCTGAGTAGAGGAACTCATCAAGACTCCTTCATCATCGAATGATGGCTGAACATTATCGGTGTTTCGGACCCCCTCTCCCTCACCCTCCCCCAATGGGGGAGGGAAACGACGGTGTCTCTTTCCCGAAGTTGCTGGCTGCGTTCCCTCTCCCGACGGGAGAGGGTTAGGGAGAGGGGGTCAGGCAGACAGCAAACTTCTCTCCGCTCCACGTCGGAACAGTAGAACATTGCGAAGCCCCCCTGCAGAGTAGGATGGTTACAGAGAAATCCTCAGAAACAGCTCTTTCAGCTTTCCTATGCCATTTGTTAATACTTGTTATTTATGAATATTATTGTAGAATATCTTCACCCATTCTTTCGGATGGGTTTCGATGCGTTCTTTCACACGTTCGGAAAGGAGGCGGAAATTCTACAATCGTTTCGTGTCCGTTAGCGTCAGGGTCGACTTGGTACTAAACCAACGTATGGGAGTGTGAGTCATGAAGAAAGTCATGTGTATGTGGGCGGTGGTCGTTCTGTGTCTCACGGCAGTGGTGTTCGGTGCCCTCGTGCTGCGTGGCGGGAAATCCTTCTCGTCCATGCACAACGACCATCTGACGTTCAGCGACGACGAGTCACTGATCGCCACGAGCGTCGGCGTCGAGGGAATCTACGTGTGGGATGCGAAGAGCGGAACGCTCCTGTACCGGCTCAATGGCTCTGATGGAGCCAGGCCGCTCGCGTTCATCCCCGGCGACCGTACGCTCCTCACCGTCCAGAACGACGAGCTGGTCATATGGCACGGGATGGATTCCCGCTTCGACTTCTCGTCCTCGAAGAAGCGCACGGGTATCCGCTGGGCGGGTTACTGCGCCGACGGATCGATGATCGCCCTGTGCCAGAGCGACCGCGAAGGTGAGCGCGTGGAGATCGTCACGAGCTACGACGAAAAGGTGCTCGCGACGATTCCTGAGGCGAATCACGCCGTTTGGTGCCAACAGGACGTGCTGGCCGTTGCGGTTAAGGAGGTGATCCAGCTCTGGGACTGCAACACTGGCACGATGCTGCGTGCATACCCCAAGCAGAGCGGGAAGGTCGTCGCCATGGCGTTCAGCCAGGAGACGCACACCCTCGTGAGCGTCAACCTGAATGGCGATCTCTGCGAGATCGACACCCATCAGGAACTGCTCTACTACGAAAAGAGCGGGACTATCCCCTCCGCTAACATCGGAGTGGTGTGCTTCGATAGCTTGAGAGTCTGGGGCCACGCCCCGCTTTACATCGGAGCACACACCAATGACAAGGTCATGGTGTGGAGATTCTACGGGGGCCAGTTCGAGGAAGTCCCCGTACGCAACACGGCAGCCGAGTACCAGTACTTCAAGTACTTAAGCCCGACATGTAAGTACGTAACCAGGTACCGCTACCAGGAAAACACGGGACATACCTTCTGCCTCGAAAAGGTGTCCTACTAGCCTCGCTTTCCGAAAGGAGGAACGCACGAGAGCCCCTGCCACACACGTGGTGGGGGCTTTCACTATGCATGAGAGGAAAACCTTATCGGTTTCCCCCTTATGAACACCCCTTTCCCTTCGGAGAGTGGCTCCAGCGCGGGGCTCATCCTTCGTCAGGCTCAGGACAGCCTTTCGACAAGCTTAAGAGTAAACGCTGTCCTCTCCATTCAAAGATCATTGCATTCCAGATATCTGTTTAAAGTTGTTCGATTCTGGTGCCGTGGAGAGGACTCGAACCTCCATGTCCAGTTTACGGACACTAGCCCCTCAAGCTAGCGCGTCTACCAATTCCGCCACCACGGCATGGGGTACGGAAAGAATGAACCTGCGCCAGTGTACCAACGCCCATGTGCAACACAACCGAATTGAGAGCTGTTCTTAGACTAACAAATCTCCTTTCATTGTCCCCTGCATCACGACGCGCAGCCTGCCGACACGGTTTGCAACCGGGTTTCCCTCCAATCGATCTGCCACATCAACCATCCTATGAATGTGTCTTTCATGGACGCCCCTATTTCCCCTCACCAGCATGGCTTCCATGCTGCGGAGAACTTCATCCGAAGGCTCCGGCAGATACTCGAGTTCCGCCCGTCGCTGTTGCGCTTCTGACATAACATCACCACGTTAAACCTTGCTTGTCGAGAGCGGTCCACAGAGGAAGCCCGAACGAGAGAATTACGGAGATATTGGCTTCTGCCAAACGAAAGAGCGATGTCTGAGAAGTCCGAAATCAAGCTCTCCGTGCCTTGAGCGCCTGCTTCTCCGTGCGCGGCAGGGGGAGGCTCTCGACGAACGCGTCGAGGGACGCATGCGTGACCCGTTCCCCTCTCGTGAGCTTCTTGAGTTTCTCGTAGGCACCCTCCACCCCGTGCTTCCGAAGCATCGTCTGGATGGCCTCGGCCCGGACTTCCGGATGTGCGTCGAGCTCGCGCCGGACGGCGCCGCGGTCGAGCGAGAGTTTGGAGAGGCCTTTGAGTAGCGATGTAACAGCGAGCGTAAAGTAACCGAAGGCCACGCCGACATTGCGTTGGACGGTGGAGTCGGTGAGGTCGCGCTGGAGGCGGCTGATGGGCAACTTCTGGGCGAAGTGCCCGAAGAGGGCGTTCGCCAGTCCCAGATTGCCTTCCGCATTCTCGAAATCGATGGGATTCACCTTATGCGGCATGGTGGAGGATCCCACTTCACCGGCGATGACCTTCTGGCGGAAGACCCCCCGCAAGATGTACATCCACACGTCGCGGCTGAAGCCGATGAGGATCGTATCGATGCGCTCGAAGAGGTGGCTCAGTTCCGCGAGATCGTCATGCGGATTGATCTGCGTCGTCGCCGTCAGAGGATCCAACTTCAATGAACGCACGAACCGACGGCCGAAAGCCGGCCAGTCGATCTCCGGGTAGGCGGCGCGGTGCGCGGAGAAATTGCCCACGGCCCCGCCGAACTTCCCCTGCATCTTGAATACCGAGAGCTTGGCATACTGCCGCTCGAGACGCTCGGCAAAGACCCGCATCTCCTTGCCCACCGTGGTCGGCGTCGCCGGCTGACCGTGCGTGAGGCTGAGCAGAGGAACGTTCTTCCACCTCCGCGCCATAGAGCTCAAGCGGCCGATAACCGTTTTCAGGCCCGGACGGACAACCTCCTTGAGAGCTTCGTGTATGAGCAATCCGTACGCGAGATTGGAGATGTCCTCGCTCGTGAGCGCGAAGTGGACGAACTCAGTGGAGTGCTTCAGTCCGGCAATGCGCTGCATCCTGCCCTTCAGGAAATACTCGACTGCTTTCACGTCGTGGTTGGTCTTGGCTTCGATTGCCTTCACCTCCTCCGCCTGCGAAGTGGCGAATTTCTCCGCAATCGCACGCAGCGCCTTCACCTGCCCGGCCTTCAGCTTCTTCAATTGACGAATCTTCGGCTCCGCGGAGAGTGCGATGAAGTACTCGATCTCCACACGCAAGCGCGCCCGAATGAGCGCTTCCTCCGAGAAGAAGTGACTTAAGTATTCCATGTGTTTCCGGTAACGTCCGTCGAGGGGGCAGAGGGCGGTAAGCATAGGAGACAGGGAACGAATGAAATCAGACGGCGTTACGCTTTTCGGCCTCCTTTTCGATGGCTTCCTCCGCACGCTTCTTCCCCTCGAAAATCTTCAAGAATTCTTCGATCGTCATTGTTTCATCCTTGAGAAGAATCTGGGCGAGCTCGTCGAGCTTGGAGCGGTGCTGCTTGAGCATGCCCATGGCGCGGCCATACTGCTCCTCGATGGAGTGCTTCACGAAGGTGTCGATCTCCTTGGCCTTCTCTTCGGAGTAGTTGCGCGTGAAGGCGGGATCCACGCCGAGGAAGATGGTCCCCTGCCGCTCGCCATAGGCCACCGGCCCGAGCTCGGAGCCTCCCATGCCGTAACGCATGGCCATGTTCCGCGCGATGGCGGACGCCCGCTCGATATCGTTGCTCGCCCCCGTCGTGAATTCGCCGAAGATGAGCTCCTCCGCAGCGCGCCCGCCGAGCAGCCCGCAGATCTCGTCCAGGAACTTGCCGCGGCTCGTGGTGTACTGATCCTCCTGCGGCAAAAACCACGTCATGCCGAGCGCCGCGCCGCGCGAGACGATGGAGATCTTGTGAAGCGGGTCACTGAGCGGACACAAATGTCCGACGATGGCGTGCCCCAACTCGTGGTAGGCCGTGATGTTCTTCTCGCGTTCCGTCAGCTTGCGGGAGCGTTTCTCGGAACCGAGCGTGACCTTCTCGACGGCGTCGATGAGGTCCTTCTGCATGACGGTCTTCTGCTTGCGCTTGGCGGCGAAGATCGTCGCTTCGTTCATGATGTTCTCCAGATCGGCGCCCGTGAGGCCGACTGTCTGCTTGGCAACCGCACGCAGATCGAGACCCTTGGCGAGCTTCTTGTTCTTCGCATGGACTTCGAGGATCTGCTCGCGAGCGTCGAGATCCGGCTTGTCGATGAAGATCCGGCGATCGAAGCGCCCGGGGCGCAGGAGTGCCACGTCGAGCACGTCGGGGCGGTTCGTGGCTGCCATGACGATGACATTCGTTCCCTGCTCAAACCCGTCCATCTCCGTGAGGATCTGGTTCAAAGTCTGCTCGCGCTCATCGTGGCCCCCGCCGAATCCCGCGCCGCCGCGCTGACGGCCGACGGCGTCGATCTCGTCGATGAAGACGATGCAGGGCGCGTTGCGCGTGGCCTTGAGGAAGAGATCGCGGACACGGCTGGCACCGACGCCCACGAACATCTCGACGAACTCCGAGCCCGCGATGGAGAAGAACGGCACGCCGGCCTCCCCCGCCACGGCGCGCGCGAGGAGCGTCTTGCCCGTTCCCGGCGCCCCCACGAGGAGCACGCCCTTGGGGATCTTCGCCCCGAGATTGATGTACTTCTTCGGATTTTTGAGGAAATCCACCACCTCCACGAGATCCTCCTTCGCCTCGTCGCATCCGGCGACGTCTTTGAAACGCGTGCGTACCTGCCGGCCGTCCGCCACCCGTGCGCGCGATTTGCCGAAGGAGAGCGCCGTGGATTGGCTGCGAGCGATGCCGCGGAAGAGCCAGATCACCCCGCCGATGACGAGGAGGAAGAAGAAGAGATCGGGGAGGATCGCGAAGAAGATATTGGCCGCCTCGCGGTTCTCCACTTCCACCACCGTCGGATTCTTCGGATCGTTCCACTCCAGAGAGGAGACGGAGTCCTGGCTCTCTTTGTACGACTGCAGGATCGTGCCGCTCTGTGTGGTGGCGAAGACCTTATTGTCCCGGATGAGAATGTGCGTGAAGTCCTTCGTGGCATACCCGCGCGTAATCTGGCTCAGAGGCACCTCCTTGGCATTTTCATACTTGCGTTCGCTTTCCCGAAGCGGCCCCGACATGGACCAGAAGGAGAGCGCAAGAAGCAGCGCAATCAACAGAAACGAGAACATCCACTGTCGATTGCGCGGAGACTGCTGAATGGAAGGAGGCATGGCTCAAGAATACCGCCTCCGGTGCGCGGAGTCATTCTGAATCTCAACGACTCTTCTTCCTCCTCGTCCACGCATAGCCGAGTGCGGCTCCTGCGGACATGACCGCGATGGCCGCGGGACCGGTCTGGGTCTTGATCGGCTGGAGATCGAGAGGGAGGACGGAGGCGAGCGGGAGTTTTAGGGGGGAGAGGTGCGCGATCACGCCTGCGGCGGTTGAGGAAATGTCGATGGGCGTCTTGGGCGGGAAGCCGATCGCAAGCATGCCGGCTGCCTGGATTGTGCAGAGAGAGGAACAACCGTCGCCGCTTAAGCGATTGCGGTCATCGCACTGCTCAGAGGGGTCCAGTATCCCATCCCCGCAGCGGGCGAAGGAGCAGATCAAGCGACAACGTGCACCGGGAGCATCGGAATTGCGTTCTCCATCGTCACACTGCTCGCCGGGATTGAGTATGCCATTGCCGCAGAACTTCGAGCGATAACGGCAATCGTTGCCGCAGCCGTAGGGCAGAGATGTGTTGTGCAATGCGGGCTCGCACTGTTCGCCAAGAGCGCGCTGGAGGATGACATCCCTGCAGAAACCCCTCTCCAGGAAGCAGAGAGCACTGCAACCGTCTCCGTCCGTCCTGTTCGCGTCGTCGCACTCTTCGCCCTGATTCATGGCGCCGTCACCGCACAGTGCGGGATTCCTGACGGACTGCTCGGCCTGGCAGTCCTCATCGCAACCATCATCCGGAACGCGATTGCCATCGTCACACTGCTCTCCGGAGTCGAGTTCGTCGTTGCCACAGAGCTCCTCCTCTTCATCATCATTGTCATCGTTATCATCGTTGTTGTTGTCGTCGTTATTGTTGTCGTCGTTATCATCGTTGTCGTCGTCGTTATCATCGTTGTCATCGTCATCATTGTTATCGTCATCGTTATCGTCGTCGTTGTTGTCATCATCGCCTGAGTCGTTGTCATCATCGTTGTTGTTATTGTTATCGTTGTTATCGTTATCGTCATCGTTGTTGTCGTTGTCGTCATCGTCGCCCTCGGAGGAAGAGCCATCATCGTTGTTGTTGTTATCGTTATCGTTATCGTCATCGTCGTCTCCTGCGCAATGACAGCAAACGGGGCCTGAGTCGTCGTTATCGTTATCGTTGTCGTTGTCATTGTCGTCATCGTCGCCCTCGGAGGAAGAGCTGTCATCGTTGTTGTCATCATCGTTGTCGTTATTATCGTTGTTGTCATCATCGTCGCCCTCGGAGGAAGAGCTGTCATCGTTGTCGTTATTATCGTTGTCATCGTCATCCCCTGCCGGGCAGCAGCAGATCATCGTGTCTCCCGATAGAGACGAGGATGATGAGGGAACGGAAGAAAGCGATGTAGCGGACGATTGTGCGGAAGAGAGCGATTGTGAAGAGTCCTCAGAGGATGCCATACTGCTCTCCTCTGAAGATTGCGCAGATGAGGCGTGTGAGGAGCGGGAAGAGGAACTATCCGCATCGTCGTCATCATCACCCTCCTCGTCGACTACGCTGCAACCATCTTGCGCTTCGCAGTCCTGTGCCGAGGGGGCGACGAAGTCCCCTTCCGCGCATTGCAGAGAGGAGGAAGCCCCGGCGGCGGCATGAGGTCCGCCATCTGAAGGAGTGTCGCTATCGCCACCTAGAAGATCTTGGAGGAAGTCCAACGGAAGACTAACCCAAGCAGAGAGCTTGCCGAAGAAAGAACGGAACGTCCACGCTGTGCCGCTCTCTACCGATGAATCGGGGAAGACGATTTCTTCGTCACACTCATCTGCACGCACGTAGGTGCAGTCGTCAGGACATTCCTCATCATCGTTGTCGTTGTCGTTGTCGTTGTTGTCATCATCGTCACCCTCGGAAGAAGAGCCATCATCGTTGTTGTTGTCGTCGTTGTTGTCATTGTCATTGTCGTTATCATCGTCGCCCTCGGAGGAAGAGCCATCATCGTTATTGTTGTCGTCGTTGTTGTCATTGTCATTGTCGTTATCATCGTCGCCCTCGGAGGAAGAGCCATCATCGTTATTGTTGTCATCGTTGTTGTTGTCGTTGTTGTTGTCGTTGTTGTCATCATCGTCACCCTCGGAAGAAGAGCCATCATCGTTATTGTTGTCATCGTTGTTGTCATCGTTGTTGTTGTCGTTGTTGTTATTGTCATTGTCGTTATCATCGTCATCGTCATTGTTGTTGTTATCGTTATCATCATCGTTGTTGTCATCATCGTTGTTATCGTTATTGTTATCGTCGTTGTCATCATCGTCATTGTTGTTGTTATCGTCGTTGTTATCGTCGTTGTTGTCGTTATTATCATCATTGTTATTGTCGTCATCATCGTCGCCCTCGGAGGAAGAGCTGTCATCGTTGTTGTTATTATCGTTATTGTCGTCGTTGTTGTCGTCATCGTCACCCTCGGAGGAAGAGCCATCATCGTTGTTGTCATCATCGTTGTCGTTGTTGTTGTCATCATCGTCCCCTGCACTGCTTGAGGCGCTCGCGGACGTTGCAGCGGAGCTGGAACTTGAGGGATGAGAGGAGGAGCTGGGAGCGGAAGAGCTCGAAGGAGGAACGCTCGACGAAGCAGGAGGAGTGGAAGACGTCGAACTCGGTGGATTAGTCGGCGGCCACGGCTCGCCGGGCGGCCACCACCATGGAGGGCCACCCCCGCCCCCGCCCCCGCCCCCACCCCCGAAGCCCGTAGGACATAGCGGCGGGTTGTCACGTTTTGGATGGCCTTCGCTGTCAATGGACTGCCCGCATATCGCTCCGCAGTATCCATACGAGGCGAGGATATTGTAACAGCAACGAACGGGTGGAGTGATGCCCGGACCGCCCTTGTACGTGCCATCATCGTTGAAGTTCCCTTCACAGTCACTCGAGTACATGCACGGTGCTCCATCCTCCTTGAGCGGCCTGCAACGGCAATAAGTTTCATTCACGCAACTGCACACCAGTCGCCTGGTCACTACCCCCCCTTCCGTTTCATCCGTGCAATTCCCTCTATCGATAGGACCAACCCCCGGTGGGCCATTTCCCGGAGGTGCAGCACCACTACGTCTGCATTCGCCTCCAACATTCACGGCGAGTTCTCTTCTGTCCAGGATAAACGCCCACAACCAATTGAATACATTTGAGAAAGTATTTGGTGCGTACTGAGAATCTGTCGCCTTCGCATACGCAGTCGATGAGGAGCTGCCAAAATCATACGGCTCAGGTTCGTCCCCAAACCAACAGCATGGCGTACCACAATCCGTGGTGCAGTTCGAAACACCGATGTCATCGGAATTACATACTCCGTTGCATGGCTTATCCGTTCCATCCCCGTTATCGCAGGCTTCCTTGCGGGCGGACTGATCATCCTTAATCCCATCCCCGCATCGCGCAAGCTTACAATTCGTCCGACAGGTCGCGTTCGGTGCGTCGCTGTTGCCCCCTCCTTCATCACACCCTTCGTTCTCCTGCTTGATCCCGTCGCCACAACGCTCGACTTTACACGCAGAGCTGCAACCGTCGTTATCCGTTGTGTTTCCATCATCGCACTCCTCACTGTTGGAAGGCTGCTTGATGCCATCACCGCACTTGGGAAGCTTGCAGCCGTTGGTACAGCCGTCATCATCGACGGTATTGCCGTCATCGCACTCCTCCGTCCCCTGTTTACTGCCATCGCCGCAACGGGGAGTCGACGAGCTGGAAGAGCTGGAGGAACTCGACGAACTGGAAAAGCTGGAGGAAGAAGAACTGCTGGAAGTGCTTTGGCACGTACACAGCCCGTAAAGCAAGGGATTATCCGGAACGACCGGCGTGCATGTCAGTCCATCGGGACACGTCCCCCCGCACTCCGGATAGATGGAAACCCCGCACTCGGTCACTGCCGGACATGACCACGTGCACATCTGATCACAAAACTCGTCATCCACAGGTTGACAGCGATTGCCCATGCTCCCATCCCACTCGCACGTCCGCGTAGCGCAATCGCACATGCATTGCACCATCACACCGCACCCCAATCCACCACCAGGCCCGTACCCATTCAAGCAGAACGGCGATCCCTCATCTTGGCAACATTCCTCATCCGTCGTACACGCCTCCCCCATGTGCTGGCACGTGCTCCATCCTCCGCACGCGCCGCAATCCACGCCGGGGAAAAACACGTACGGACTCGAACACTGTCCGCTCGTAGTGCTATCACTCACGCACTGATGCGTCCACGGCTGGCTGGGATCACAGCATGCACCGGTCGTATCTCCCATCATGCGCATCTTTACAAAATCAACAACGTCATCGAAGAAAGTCCCTGTCAGGTGCTGAGGGGGCTGGACATGATCTCGAATCACCGCCTGCTGCACCACTACCATCAAGAGGAGCGTAAGGAACGTACCGGCAAGCAGGTTCTTCGGCGTCATCGCTTGCGTGCGAGTCTACTCTTCCTGCGTATCCACGCATAGCCGAGCGCGGCTCCTGCGGACATCACCGCAATGGCCGCGGGGCCGGTCTGGGTGCGAATTGGCTGCAAATCGAGAGGAAGGACGGAGGCAAGTGGCAACGTGGGGGCAACGCGCTTGTAGGTATCGGCAGTCGGGAAATGAACCGACGTTCCCGTCGACGGTGGGAAACGAACGGCGCTCACCCCGGAAGACTCGAGAGCACAGACGGCGGAACATCCGTCACCATTCAACAGGTTGCCGTCGTCGCATTGCTCAGTGAAGTCGCGCACGCGGTCCCCGCAACGCGCCAGTGAACAGTTCGTACGGCAACGCGCTCCCGGATTCTCGCTATTGAGAGGGCCATCGTCGCACTGCTCGCCACGATTCAGGGCGCCATTGCCACAGTACTTGGAGATGAAACGGCAGTCCGTTCCACACCCGTATGGCAGGGCCGGATTGTGCAATACCGATTCGCATTGCTCGCCAAGAGCACGCTGGAGGATGGAATCGGAGCAGTAACCGCGCTCAAGGAAGCAGAGAGCGGAGCATCCGTCGCCGGACACCCCATTTGCATCGTCACACTCTTCCCCCACGTGCATTGTTCCGTCTCCACAGAGAGCGGGATTGGCGAGAGCCGCTTCGATGGTGCAATCGACGGAACAACCATCGCCGGGGACACGGTTTCCGTCATCACACTGTTCAGAAGGATCAATCTGGATATCTCCACAGAGAGGAGACGTATCCTCCGGATCACCATTGTCGTCATTGTCGTTGTTGTTGTCATTGTTGTCATCGTCATCATCGTTGTCATTGTTGTCATCGTCATCATCGTTGTCATTGTTGTCATCGTCATCATCGTTGTCGTTGTTGTCATCATCGTTGTCGTTGTTGTCATCATCATCATTGTTGTTGTCATTATTGTTATCGTCATCGTTGTTATCGTCATCGTCTCCTGAATCGTTGTTATCGTCATCGTCTCCTGAATCGTTGTTATCGTCATCGTCTCCTGAATCGTTGTTATCGTTGTCATTATTGTTGTCATTGTCATCATCGTCGCCGCCTTCGGAAGATGAGGAATCGTCCTCATCATTGTTGTTGTCATCGTTGTCATCGTTATTGTCATCGTTGTCATCCCCATCGTCACACATACAGCAAACAGGTGTATCGCTGTCGTTATCGTTGTCGTTATTATCGTTGTTGTCATCATCGTCGCCCTCGGAGGAAGAGCCATCATCGTTGTTGTTGTCATTGTTGTCATCGTTATTGTCATCGTTGTCATCCCCACCTTCGGAAGATGAGGAATCGTCCTCATCATTGTTGTTATCATTGTTGTCATCGTTGTCATCATCCCCAACAGGACAGCAACACACGAGTGTCGTGTCTTCACTTACCGAGCTCCATGAAGAGCGAGAGGATTGTGAGAATTGGGATGACTGAGAGGAAGAAAACGAAGAACCCGCAGAAGAGGCGGCGCCGGAGGAAGATCCACCCGAGACGGAAGAAGATGAAGATGTGAGGGAACTGCTCGCTTGATCGTCATCATTATCATCATCGCCCTCCTCGTCGACTACGCTGCAACCGTCCTGTGCGACGCAATCCTCCGCTGAGGGGGCGACAAATGCGCCTTCCTCGCACTGCAGCTGATCGACCGGCACTGTTTGTCCGGTGAACAGACTCGCGAAGGGGCGTAAGGAAGCTCCGAGCCATGCCCACAGGCGGCCGAAGAAACCCTGGTGGACGTCATTGAGTGACACAGGACCCAAGTTCGAGCCTTGGCACTCATTGGCCGGAACGATGGAGCAATCATCGGGGCATTCTTCGGAAGAAGAACTCTCATCATCATCACCGTCACCGCAACCATCGATCTCCTCCTGTACGCAATTGCCTTCACTGTCGCAAACACCTGTGGTGCAGGTATCGTCATCCCTACAATCGGAATCGCTGATGCATTCTCCGCAACCTTCAGGCCGAGGCGAGATATCCGTGACCACACATTCGAGGAAACTATTGCAATACTCCACGGTGCAGGAATCGGAATCGTCGCAGTCCTCGTCGGCGATGCAGCAACCCTCGGTTTCCTCCTCGACACAGGTTCCGTCGCTGTCACAGATACCCGTGGTGCAAGCATTGGTATCCGTGCAATCCGAGTCCTCCGTACACTCGCCGCAGCCGTCGCGCGACGTGGTATCTGTGACGACACACTGCTGGGTGAGGATATTGCAGTAATCCGCGGTGCAGGCGTCTGAGTCGTCGCAATCTTCGTCAGCGATGCAGCAATCCTCGGTTTCCTCCTCGGTGCAGGAGCCGTCAGCATTACATATGCCAAGAGTGCAGGCATCCGTGTCCGTACAGTCGGAATCATTGACGCATTCTCCGCACCCTTCAGGAGCAGGCGCGATGTCCGTGAAGACGCACTGGCGAATGAAGACATTGCAATGATCCTCGGTGCAGGAATCGGAATCGTCGCAGTCGGAGGTGACATTGCAGCAATCTTCGATCTCCTCTTCGGTGCAGGTGCCGTCACTATCGCAGACGCCCGCGGTGCAGACGTCCGTATCCACGCAATCGGAATCCTCCGAGCATTCCCCACAGCCTTCCGGAGGAGGATCGATCTCCTCGGAGACGCACTCGTTACTTTCGCAGGAGTCAGCGGTGCAGGCGTCTGAGTCGTCGCAGTCGGAATCTTCGATGCAGCAGACGTCGATCTCCTCTTCGGTGCAGGTTCCGTCACTGTCGCAGATGCCCACGGTGCAGACGTCTTCGTCCTGACAATCCTCATCGTCCGAGCACATCCCGCAGCCTTCCGGAGGAGGATCGATCTCCTCGGAGACACACTCGTTACCTTCGCAGGAGTCGGCGGTGCAGGCGTCTGAGTCATCGCAGTCGGAATCGGTTTCACACGTTCCGTCGTCATTGTTGTCGTCATCATTATCGTTGTTGTTATCATCGTTATCGTCGTTGTTGTTGTCATCGTTATCGTCGTTGTTGTTGTCGTCGTCATTATCGTTGTTGTTGTTATCGTTATCGTCGTTGTCATCACCCCCCTCAGAGGAAGTCGAAGAGGGCGCGGAGGAGGATGCAGATGATGATTGAGAGGAAGATGATGATTGAGAGGAAGATGATGAGCGAGAGGAGGAATGAGACGACGTATGAGCGGAAGACGCGGATGTCGCGCTGCTCCCTGCAGAAGGCGCACTGCTACTCCCCGGTGTCACTGGTGGCCATGGCACGCCGGGCGGCCACCACGACGGCCGGCCACCGGGGTTGCCATTATTCCCTCCCCTGCCGGGAGGGCACTGAGGCGGCTGATTTCCTCCCCCTCCCCCTTTTTTATTCCCATGACTGTCGATGGACCTTCCACACGTCGCCGAACAATGTCCGTATGAAGCGAGAACATTGGAACAACAATGAACAGGGAGTTCGACACCTGCCCCGCCCTTGTACGTACCGTCAGCATTGTAATTATCCACACAGTCGCTCGAGTACATGCACGGTTCTCTGTCCTTCTTGAGCCCCCTGCAGTAACAGTGCTCGTCGTCTACACAACTGCACACCCGCAGGGAGATGAATACCTCATTGATCCCGTCTCCATCATGATCTTCCCCCTCTGGAGCACAATTTCCTGCAGAAATAGGGCCAATTCCCGCAACCTCGCCATTTGCCCCCCGATGGCATGCGCCACCGATACCCACAGTCCCCCAAGCCAACTGTACGGGCTCGCGTATGCCTGTCGTGCCCACGAAGAAATCCAGTACCTGACGGAAGAGCGAAGCAAGAAGTCCACCTTCGCCCCGCACAGGCTCGACCTGCGCATAGGCGGTCGACGATGACGATGAGGAATACTCGCCCGTAGCCCCTTGGAATTCTTCCGGTAACCAACAGCACGGTATGCCGCAATCCGTCAGACAGCTCGAAACACCAATGTCATCGGAGTTGCACAACCCGCCCGGACCGGTGCAATGGTCCGGATCTGATGGATCCCCCAAGTCACACGCCTCCGCGCGATCCCCCTCCGGATCCGCAATCCCGTCCCCGCAGCGCGGCGGCTTGCAATTCGTACGGCAAGTCGTCGCATCCGGCGCATCGCTGTTGTCCGGCCCCTCGTCGCACTGCTCGTTCGCCTGCGTAATATCGTCACCGCAATATTCATACTTACACGTGGAACTGCAGCCGTCGTCATTGTTCGTATTGCCGTCGTCACACTGTTCATAATCATCATCGGCACTACTGGCGAAGTCATGAATCCAGTGCACGAAGGTGTCGCCGCACTGTGGATTCTGACAATCGTTGGTACATTCATCCTCATTGGTCAGGTTGCCATCATCACACTCCTCATTATTGCTGGCCTGTGGGATGGTGTCGCCGCAGCTGGCAGAAGAAGAACTCGAGGAAGAACTGAAGCTGGAACTGGAACTGGAGGAGGAGGGAGGATGCCAGGAATAAGAGGATGATGAAGAGCTGGAGGAGGAGGGAGGAGACCAGGAAGAGAATTCTGAAGAAGAGGAAGAAGAGCTGGAGAAGGAACTGGGCGGAGAATAATAACTACTGCTCTGGCACTCACTTTGACATGTCTCATAATCCCCCCAGCCATAAATTCCTGTACAGCCAGACGGAGGCGTTCCCCAGTACGTTATGCATGTCCATGCGTCATTGCAGCAGTAACTCGGCGGGCACATGCAAGACCCAGCTCCACATGCCCCAGTGTGTCCATCTGAACAAGAACACGACGCGCCATCCATGTAACAAACAGATCCGTACGGTCCATAGGATCCTGCGGGGCACGTCCCGTCCGGATTCATGTTGACGATACACGGGTTCCCGCCCACCACTTTCGTCTGCAGAGGGGGGTAGACAGGATTGAACCAATACGCGGAAAAGGTCGCTGCGGCCGCCAGCCGTGTCGGCACTACGGTGCCCACAGATTGCTGAACACCCACCCCGATGACGAGTGTGAGAAAAATTCCAATCAGGAGCCGCCGCGGGGTCATTGAAAGAACTATAACACCACCCTTTAGGCAAGCTAAGAGAATCTTGCGGCTGACCCCCCTGTCAAACACCGCTCTCTTCCACCGTGCCGCGGCAGAGCGCGAATGGGAATTCCCATTAGCCCTCCCATGCGCTACGCTTGCGTCCATGCTCTGGTTCAGCAGCAAGGCTCACACAGACAAGCGAGAGGCATGGCTCCTCTTCGGCCTCATCGTTTTGCTTTCGTATTTCACCTACGTCCACCACTACGCGTCTCCCGCCGCGTTCTTCTGGGACGAGAACTACCACATCGCGAGCGCACAGAAGTACTTGAATGGCGTGTACTTCATGGAACAACATCCGCCGCTTGGCAAAATGCTCATTGCTCTCGGAGAGAAAACGGTGAATGCGAATCCCATTGATAATCAGTTCATCAATACCGATTACGGCAAGGACCCTCCCGCAGGCTTCTCCTTCGCCGGATACCGGCTGTTTCCGGTACTGCTCGCATGGATGGCGGTGCCGATCCTCTTCGGAATCTTCCTGCTCATCACCCGCAGCGCCGTGCTCGCCGCACTCCTGAGTTTTCTTCCCACGTTCGACAACGCGCTCATCGTTCACATGCGTGGCGCCATGCTTGAGGGGCCGCTCACCTTCTTCATCTCCCTCGCCCTCCTCGCTTTCCTGCTCTGCCTCGAGTGGCGGGACCGCCCGCGGCTCTTCGCGGGCGCCAGCATCCTCTTCGGCGCCGCGTTCGGCGCCGCGTTCATGACGAAACTGACGGCGCTCATCCTCATCCTCCTCGTCCCGGCTCTCTTCATCCGATTCCGCCCGCAGTGGCGCCAGTTCCGCACCTTCGCCGGACTCTCCTTCCTCGCCTTCTTCGCCGTTTACTGTACGGTCTGGCACCTGCACTTCGCTCTCGGAAAAACCGTCAACACTTCCCTGCCGGATAACGGCTACTACCAGGCATCGCAGGAGTACAAGTCCTTGCTCGCCCAAGGGCAAACGAGCTCTCTCCTTGCGTTTCCGATCATGCTCAGAGACTCCATCCGCTTCGTTTCGCATTACAATCGCGGCGTTCCGCGGCTGGATCTGTGCAAACCCGACGAGAACGGGAGCCCCTTCTTCTACTGGCCGCTCGGAGCCCGATCGATCAACTACCGCTGGGAAACGCCGGATGGCCAGATGTACCGCTACCTCTATTTGCAGGTGAACCCCGCCGTCTGGTGGAGTTCCGCGCTCGCGGTCTTCCTCGCCGTCGCCCTCCTCGTCTGCTCCACTCTGTCCCCCTTCAAAGAGAAGTTGAAGAATCCCTTCCTGCTTCTCACCTTCCTCGCGCTCTATGCAGGCTACATGCTCACCCTCGCGCGCTTAGGCCGCGTGATGTATCTGTACCACTACTTCGTTCCGCTGCTGTTCTCGTTTGTCATCCTCTCACTCGTCGTGATGGAGCTGCGCACTTTCGGCAGGCATCTCATCGAGGAGCGGCAGCGCATCATCCTCTGCTTCACGCTCGCCTTCCTCGTCTTCGCCGGGTATCAGTTCTACCGGCCTTTCACGTACTACGAACCGATCGCGGACACGGCTTTCCAGCGACGGGCGTTCTTCCCCTTCTGGGAGCTCACGTGCGTGAAGTGCCAGAAGACGAGCCCCGTTGCGGTTCCGCGGAATTGTCCGAATTCATGATGATCGATCAACCAGACATGCGCGTTTCATCCGGAAGAGATCACGAAACATCCGGAGAATGACGCGAATATTCGCACCGGTCTGCACTCCGCGCAGACGCGGGAAGTGACGCACCGGCACCTGCTTCCACGGAATGCCATTTTGACGGAGCCGATAGAAAATCTCGGCATTGATGAGCGCCCCCGTGGAGAAGGTCGGCCGGATCGTCTTCCAAATATCGCGCTTCCACACCTTCATCGCGCAATTGATATCGCGCACCCACACGCCGAGAACCGCGAAAGTGAGCAACCCGAAGAGCTTGGCGTTCATTTTGCGGACGAACGGATCGGCACGATGCTGGCGGCGGCCCGTCACGAAAGCGTACTGCTTGAGGTGCGGCAGCAGATGATCGAAATCCTCGACATGAAATTGCCGATCGCTGTCCATGTATCCCACGTACTCCTTCGTCGCTCTGTCACACCCGGATCGCACCGCACTGCCATAGCCCTTATTTCCTTCGTGCCGGACGAGCTTCAAGAACGAATACTCTTTCTGCAGAACACAGAGCTTCTCCCACGTGGCATCTCTGGATCCGTCATCCACTGCGACGATTTCGCCGTCGATCCCGCGTCGCGCAAACCATGCGACGATATCTTTCACCGTATCGGAAATATTCTCCTCCTCGTTGAAACACGGAATGGCAATGGAAAGTTGCATACGCAGCCACTCTAACCATTTTACGAGGATATCGCTACCCGGGATGCTTCACGACCAAAGCCGCCGTACCCATCGCAGAGGAGCCAATCCCCATCGCACCACTCTCCACGGGAGCATCTCCGTGGCGCCTTCGGTCATGGATGGGAAATTCTTGAGCGACAACACCATCGCAATGAATGTGAAAAGGTGTCCCGTGGCAATCGCCTCATTCGCCCCGGAAAATTCGATGAAGAATCCGTCATCGAGTGCCGAGACGGTGACGGGGTGAATGATATTGCCAAGGAATAGGACCGAAGCAGAAATATACAAGATCCTTCCCACGCGCCCCTCGAATGCAAGCGGGAGCAACAGCGCCATCGCCGGGAAAAGATACCGCTCATGCATTTCCGTGAGGAACAGGAAGAATGCATACGCGATGAGGCCTGCCGCAATCAGCGCGGCGTGAGTCTTCCCCGCATGCGGGTGCACGGATGCCACAAGAGCACGCCGCATGGACCAGAGAACCCACGCACTCGCGAGCGCGAAGAGCACGATCCCAAGTGTTCGATACGTACAGATATTCAGAAAGAGCCCGGTATCGAGCTTCCCGGCCCCTGAGCCGTAAAGGGCCTGCCAAAAATTGTAGGCGTTCTCGGATAGATGATTCATAAATCCGATCGATCCGCTGTAGACACTCCAGATTTTGCCCAGAGCACCCTCCAGAGCAAACGGCGACAGCACGACGAGTGCCGTTGCTGCCGCGCCGATCGCCCACTTGCCCCTCTGCCTCCATCCGACGCACAGCCACAGCACACCCATAACCGGCAGCAATGCGAGCCCCTGCATTTTCGTGAGCAGCGTCGCCGCCGAGAGCGCCCCCGCCAACACCCAGTATCCCGAGAGTGCGGAGGTGAGTGCGGAGACCATGAAGAAGGTGTACCACGCATCCGTCTGTCCCCAGATGACCGCATCGTGAACCACTGCAGGATGGAGAACGTAGACCAAGGCCGCGAAACGCGCCGCTCTCTCGCCTTTCCAACGATAGATGACGAAAGCGAGCAAGAGCGCCGTGGCAAGATCGAAGAGGATACTCGGTAATTTCACGAAGAACCGATGCGCAGGATGAAACACTTCGAAAGAAGGAGACACCAACCAACGATAGAGGTGCCCTTCTGCCGCAAAAATGTAGATGGAGAGCGGAGGATAATTCGGCAGCATGTTCTTCTCGACCTGTTCCGAATAGGAACGAATCACGCCCAGCTGCGTGGCGCTCTGCGACCACTGCTGGTTCAGAACCATATCGTATTCGTAGCCATGTTGACCGACGAAAAGCAGCCGGATGGCAAGGCCGACGACCATGATGAGGGTCATCCATTGCGTGTGCGAACCCCATTTGCGCCATCGCATATACTCCCGGACATACCAGAGAACCAGCAGAGAGAGACATGCGAAGACCGCCAAATGGATGGGGTCCGTCCATCCGACGGAAATGAAGAAGTGATCCCAACTGCCGCCGCTCTTGATGACGGCGTGAATGGAATTGGATCCCGCGCGAAGGTACTTCGCCAAATTGAGCCGCTGTTTATAGGTGTGCGTCCCGCTGCAGATATCTGAGATCTGGCCCGATACCGGAATGCCGTTGATCAGCAATTCCTTCAGACAGTCATCCGGTTCAATCGAATAAATGAATGAGTGAAAATCACCAAGCATGAATGCGGTATCAACGGTCAGATCCCCCACATCCGGACGGACAAGCAGGGGCATGGACGCCACCTGCGTCTGTCCGGTTCCGTATCGATAGTACGTACTGCGGAAGGAAGGAGACGTGCGAACGTGCACCACCAATACAACGACGACGAGGCCGATAAAGATGAACGTATTCTCGAGAAAATTTCGCGTGTCCGGCCGGAACATGGACTTCATTCTACCGAGAAAGAACTTTCGAATCGAGACAAGCCGGCGGCAGTTTGTCTGAAATCAACTCTCAGTGCGCAACGGCAGGTCTTCTGGCCCTCAGTATGTACAGCATGCGCCGTACGCGAGAGGAGAGCGGAGGATAGAGTTGTACAGCAATGAGGAAAGCGATCACGATCGGAATTCCGGCCATCGGCCGGTGGTAGCGGCCGTCGTATGTCGCCAGCACGTTGCCGATGGCCGGCACGATCCAGAGAGACAGCCCGGCCCAGGCAAGGAATGCTGTTTTCGCATACACGAGCCCTCCGATAAGAACCGCCGCAACGATCCAAAATACCGCCTGCATGATTCCCCCGAACAAGGGAGAAACATCGGGGAATGGAGCCGCCAACACGATGCCCTCCCAGAAATGTCGCAGAAGCTCCGTGGGAACGGTGAGATAGTACTGATTGCTGGCGGCATCCAGGTCCTCGCTCAACTGGCGAAGATTCTGACCGGAATACTGCGCATGCATAAAGTCACTCCACGATCCGAACCGGATATCCCCCTCACATACACGAGGAGGCGTGTTCCGGAAGAGCTGGTGATCGCATGCATACGTCAGATTGGCGTTTCCTGTCCTCCATAGAGCATGCAAACCCGTTCCGCTGACAGGCGAGAGCGAGCCCCACCCGATCCAGTGCACCGCCGAAAGACTGAGGGGGAGCAAAATGATGAGCGCAATCACCATGCATGCTTTCTTCAGCTCATGCCGCCACAAGTTGATCCACACGAATGCCAGCAGGATCAGGCCGCCGTAGAACATCCACTGAGCCTTGAACTGAACAATCATCAACGAGAAGAGAAACGTGCCGATGAGGAGAGAGGTCTCCCCCTTCCTGCCGCTCCACAACAACATGCTGAAGTACAAAAGGAAGAAGAGCCGAAGAAACGGCTCGGGTAAGAGCTTGTTTGTGAGTTGCCACTGGGGGAAGACGAAACAGAGCACGCTCAGCGATATCACTGCCACAATCGGGCCATATCTCTTGTACATCGCAGCGAAAAACAACAGATAGGACGCACCGAGCGCGATCTTCATGAGAAGCGGCAGAAGGATATCCACAGAGGAACCGCTGAAGAACTTCAGTGCCAGGTACGCCGTTCCCACGCCGATATCCCGAAAGGGAACGGCGGTGAGGTACTCTCCCCACCGACCGGCAAACTCCTCTCCATAGGTTTGAAAATCATGCCGTACCCCGAAGAAATGCTCCGCAAGATACCGATAGTCCGCATCATCCCAATGATGTACCTGCCACTCCTGAGGCGGGGAAAACACGCTGCCATGCGTCGATACGTACCATCCGAACGACAGAAGGATGATGCCGACTGCACACAGGAACACGACTGCCTGCGAGGTGCGCGAAATGCCTTTCACCGATGAGAGTCTGCGTACATCGTGTTGTCTGTGCAAGCCCATTCCTCTATCCTTCGGCCCGTCATGGACATTTTCCTGCGGCGAGGAACACTGTGGCTGCGACACAAATGGGATCTGGTGCTCGTCGTCGGTCTTGCTGTACTCATCTTCGCGCTGCAGGTGTGGTACCTCCGCCTCGCCGCGGCCCCCTATACCGATGAGAGTATCTATGCGCAGGCCGGAAGGATGATGTTCCTGCAAGGATATGTGCCCTACAAGGATTTTGCCTTGCCCCACCCTCCGCTCCTCGCGCTCTTCTCAGGAGTAGGCTTCTGGATCTTCCACTCCATGTTCCCTGCCCGGGTGGTCTATCTGTTCCTGAACTGCGCAAGTCTCCTACCGCTCTATCTCCTGCTGAAACACCTCAGCAAACAGCGTGTCGCGGCCCTTGCAGCAGTCCTCTTCTACGCCACATACAGCGACATGGTGCACCACGACTGGAGATTCCTCGCGCTCCGGCAACTCTCCAACGTGTTCCTCATCATGTTTCTCTACTTCGGCATTGTCCAACCGACCAAGAAGAGCGGTTTTTGGTGGCAATTGGCCTTCGCTCTCGGGAGCGTCCTCACCTTCCTGCAAACTGCGTTCAACCTCGCCGTCGTCTCCCTCGCCCTGATCTTCTCCCGGCCCAACGGCGAGCGCCGATCCGCATTCTTCCGATACGCGAAAATCGGCGGCGGCGCGCTCATGGCACTTCTCCTCCTCTTCCTCCTGATCCCCCAAAGTCTCGACATGCTCATCCTCACTCATCTCGGTGAACGATTGGGGAACGGCGTCGGCAGGATCGATCGCATGCTGAACGCGGCACGTGTCCTGGACGGTTACTTCTACGTCCTCGGTACGGCTTCCCTCCTGGCCGGTCTCCTCTTTCTCAAGAACCTGCGATGGTATCTCCTCGCGATGCTGGCAATGATCATCGGGGTCTCCATCCCCCGCGAATTCTGGACGCATTACTACGTCATTGCGGGTCCGGCGTTCGCCTGCGGAATCATGTGTTTTTGCCTCCTGATTCGCAGGTTTCTCACGAACCGGCTGCTCTGGGTGGGCTACGTGCTCGTCGGTATGGCCGTCGCTTATCAGCTCTGGCTGAATGTTCCGGGCCTCTGGAGTGAGTGGATGCACAATGTCAATCCTCAGTACTACGAGCTCGCGGCTCGCGTCTCGACTTCGGCAAATCCCATTCTCACCTTCACGCAACCCATTTACGCAGTCGATGCCGACAGAGACATCGCGTACTACTACTACGCGACGGAGGCCCGCGTGCTTCCTTCGCTCTCCGCCGATGAGTTCTCCTCGCTGGCCTCGCAGGCCTGCCTCATCCTCCTCTCGGGACGAGACCTGGGATTCGTCCCGCAGGATATCCAGGATACCTGGGCGCGGATCTATACATCCGTGCCCTGGAACGGAGAGGAAAAGATCTTCGTGACACACAATCCCCAATGCCAATGAGCGTCTCCGACATCCTCCCGCTCCTCCCCTCTCTCCTCCTCGCCTCCGTGATGGTCATGGCGGGGGTGATGCTGCTCCAGCAGTTTGTGACGCGTGCAGAAGTGCGCATGCAGACAGCCGTGTTCCTCGGGGGCAGCATGCTGCGGATCCTCTACGCACTCTCCACGCCGGCAACTCTCCGCTCGTATGACGTAAGGGGTCACCTGGAATTCATCCAGCTCATGGCGGAGCGCCTGCAGATCCCCCTCTCCACCGCGGGATGGGAGTACTCCCAGGCTCCCCTCTACTACGCCATCACGGGCCTGTGGTGGCGGATGATGAGTGCACTGGGGAGGCCGCCATCACTCATTCTTCTCGATCTGCAAACTTTCAGCCTGCTGCTCTCCATCGCCACGCTCCTGCTCTGCTTCTGGATCGGATACGCCCTCTTCACCCGTTCCGCTGAACGCACCGAGCGGCTGCTCTTCACTGCCACCTGCGCTTCGTTCCCCGGACTCGTGTTCATCTCTTCGCGCATCTCCAATGATGCACTGTTAAGCTTCTTCCTCTTCCTCTCATTCGCCCTGATGTTGCATTGGTGGCGGAGCGGCAAGACGACAGATTGGCTTTTCCTCTGTGCGTGCTGCGCGGCGGCATTCCTCTCCAAATTCACCGCTCTGCTGCTCCTTCCGTGCATCGCTCTCCTCTGGATTATCCGCACGAGGAATTCGCCGTTTGTTTGCGTGAAATACGGACTGCTCGGGCTCCTCATTATCGGCCTCCTCGCCGGATGGTTCCCCGTTGTGAAATTCCTCGAACCACGCCTGAGGATGATGCCCTTCGGCCCGACGGGGCTCAACCCGAGACTCCTCGTGGGAAATCACCTTTCCGACTATCTGATCTTCAATCCGTTTGCCGTGATCGCCATCCCCTTCAATCAAACGTGGATCCCCGCCTTCCGACGGGAGATCTTCTGGGAATTTCTCTTCAAGTCCCTCTTCTTCGGGGAATTTCTCTTCCTGCGTCTTATCCGTCTGTCGTCGCTCATGCTCCTCCTCGCCCTTCCCCTACTCCCCGTCGGGATCAGAGGCCTCTGGCAGTCCGTCCGACGAAACCTGAGAGAAACACTGCCCGTGAGTCTCGTCTTCTTCTCCCTCCTCTTCGGGCTCGTGGCCTACCGCGTCCTGCAGCCGTATGCCTGTTCGCAGGATTTTCGTTTCGTTCCGCTCTTGCTCGTACCAATGCTCTTCTTCGTGTTGCGAGGGATTTCCGCTCCCCCGCGCTGGTTGCGCTACGGCTTCTTCCCGCTCCTCACGCTCGATGTCCTCTGCGTGATCTTCCTCCTGCTGCTTCCAAGATTCGGATGACCAAAAAAAGGGGCCGCGAGGCCCCTTTTCAATTATCCTATCAAGTCCCGATCATTTCTGCCCCGGCACGCTCGACTGTGCCCCGGGCTTGACCGGTTGGATCTGGACCGGAACGACATCGAGGATGATGTTCTTCTTCTCATTGTAGAGAATGGCACGATCCGGAGTGACGACGAGGAAATCCCCGTTTTCCGCCTTGTTGTAGAAGGGGTTGCGCTGCCTCAGCGCGGCGACATCGACGATTGTCGCAACGGTCGGCGTGACCTCTTCATTGATCTTCATAAGCTTCTTCACTTTGTTGATGACACGCTGTGCTTCCGCGCGATTTTCGCTGCTGCCTCCCGTTTGGAGCTGTTCCAAACGCATGGTGAGCTGCTGGAGCTGCTGCTCCGCGACACGCCGCTTCACTTCAAGCGTTCCCGCCAGCGCCACGAGAGCGATGACAAGGATAATGAGGAGCATCCTGCCGAGAGAAGCTGTGGAACCGGGAGTATCCATAGGAGAGAGAGGAAAGGAAACGAGGCGCGACAAACCGCGTTCATCCGGTCTAGGATAGAGAATCAGCCGTTCATTGCGCAAGGGGCATTTGAATAGGGTTAGGATCAGGGTTAGGGTTAGGGGTCGATGCTTTACATGCGCTAAGTTGGTGGTTATTTTTCTTCAATACCTAATCCTAAATCCTAACCCTAACCCTACGGCACGGATTGCTCGGCAGGAGTGCTTTCAGCGGGAACAACGGGCGGCGGCTCCGCGGAAGGTTCCTGCGGAGGCGTCTCTTCGGGCGGAGTATCTGCAGCCGATGATGCTTCACTGCTCCCCTGCCCCTCTGCAGATGATGATACCGACGATTGCGCAGCTTCACTGGACGCAGAACTCACCGCTGAGCTTGCAGCGGAAGATTGCTGCTCGCTGGAAGAGGAAGAACTGGAACTGGACTCAGGAGCTTCGCTGGAAAGAGCGCTTGATTGCTCGCTGGAAGAGGAAGATGCACTGGAGACCACCGAAGATTCAGACGACGAACTGCTGCCCGTTTCGACCGTGGATCCGCTGCCGGCAGGAGGCTCATCCGGTGCAACGGTGCTGCCCGTTTCTACGATGGGCTCCGACGGCGGCGGCGTGATGACGATATCCTCCGCTACCACCGGCTGGAAGCCATCCGGCAGGATGAGACGCGGGTTGCGCTCCGCGTTCCAGTTAAACTCCATCAGGAGATCCGGATGCGTCCAGACATAGTCCTGATGGTAACGGCTGCAGTTGAACGGCCTACCGTCACTGTCGAGCGGAACCTGGCCGCGGATGCAGCCGTTCCAGATGGCGCTCGAACTGACCGGAACGCCGAGGCTGTCCACCGGGAATGGCAAGAGCTGCGGCTCGGGTTGCGAACCCATGCCTTCGGCGGTCTTCGGCGCATTCGTTGCGAGTGCCAACCATGAGAAGAGAATAGGCTGTCGCGCAGGTTCCGCGAGACGGATGGAGAAGCCTGTGGAGGTCGCCGTCGTCACGCCGTAGAGGACGGGTGTGTCCGCCGACGCACTCACGACAGGAGTCGCGTAGAACGGACGGGAGAACTCCACTGTGACGGCTGTTCCGGTTTTCGGGATGAACGCATATCCCGCCTGGTTGCTGCTTACCCGCAGCTCACCCTGTACATCGACCGTTCCGAGGAACTTCGCAAGACCGCTGATGGTGACGTTTCCGAGAACGGTCAGACCTTTGCGCACCATGATGCTCTCGATATCGACGGCAGCGCCCGTGGATGTATCGATCGCTTCGGGCGAGAAAGTCTTGCCGTTGAGGAGCAGCGTCCCCTCGACGTTCACGGTGCCGCGCAGCGTGGCACCGGATGTCGTCGATACTGCCGCGGCGTGGATGGTCCCGTCGACGTACAGATTCGTGACACGCATCGCTCCGCGGACAGTGAGATCGGAGCGGAAGAACGCCGGACCGGAGACAGTGAACTGATTGGCAACCGTCAGAGAGCCGGTCACCGTGAGCGACTGCCGCGTGACGGCATCCGTAACGGCGGAGACGAGCTCCTGTTTGGACGGCACCACCGGCGCCTTGAGCAGAGTGGAGCCGGTGTAGGCCAGCAGCAGATTCACGAGGCGGGCGGGGTCCAGACGATCGACGGCCCCCGTGACGAGAAGCTGCACTTCATCTTCGATCTTGAGCTCCGCAACGGCGGTCGCCACGTGCTGCTCCACGGCCTCGACCGTCAGCGAGGAATTCCTGCGGGAAATGAGCACACTCACCGATCCTTGTCCTGCGGAGAGCGGTTCGAGCGCCACGCCGACGGTCGGCTCCCCGGCCTGCGCCCTGCGCGCGTATCCCGGAATGGATGCGGGTGTGAGAGCATCTCCCGTCCGGATGGCCAGTCCCTTTTCGACGATCACCTTGGCCGGGATCTGTCCGATGAGACCAACGAGAACGGTGCCCGGCACGGGGATGCCATCGGCACCCGTGATGGTGTTCCCCACGAAGGCCGGACGGGTGGAGACGATACCGACGACGTTCGGATCGGCGGCATCAGGACATCGGATGACGGCATTCTTGCGATCAAGGTCGATGCAGACGAGCTCCCCCGGCTTGAGATCCTCCTGCGAAGTGAAGAACCATTCCGCGTAGTCTGCGCCGGTGGATGCGTACGCGTTGTCCGAGTAGACATGACCGTCCGCCGTGACGCGGAAGGAGATGTCCTCGTCGCCCACGACATCGGAGATAACCTTGAAGACATTCTGGCTTCCCGTCGTCTCCTCCGTATCGATGATGAGCGACTCGCGGTTGTCGGCATTCAGCGCCTTCAGGTAGAGCTTGTCGTCCGTGGCGAGGGTGGAGCCGGAGGCGCGGTAGAGATTCGTGTCGAAGGTGCCCTGGTAGCCGAAGAGGAGATGCGGGGCGGAGCCGCTCTTCGCATTCATGTCGATGACCAGCCCGGGGGCGTTGGTCGCTTCGGAGTCGATGAGCATGCCCGTGCCGTTGCCGTCCATGTTGAGATAGATGGCGCCGGTGCTCGTCGTCTGAGAGGTGGACACGGAGAGCCTGCGACCCGACATGGTGCCCATGACTTCGAGAGTGGTCTCGGGGGCGGTCGTGCCGATGCCGACCTTGCCGTCGAGAACGGTGGTCCCGGACACGGAGAGATTGCCCCAGATATCCGCACCTTGATCGACCCGCAGACTGGATCCCGACATGTTGCCGCGGATTTTGAAGTTTCCGGTCACTGTTCCGCCGCCATTCAAGTAGGCGAGACCGTCAATCGAAAGCGTGCCCGTGGCGGCGAGGTTGCCGGTGACGTTTGCATTTCCTGTCACGAGGACACCAGCATTGAGGTAGGAAAGTCCATCGATCGAGAGGGTGCCGGATCCGGCGATGTTGCCGGAAGTCACTTGGTTCCCCGTGATAACTGCGCCGCCGTTGAGATAGGAGACACCATCAATCGAAAGAGTGCCGGTGCCGGCAATATTCCCGGAGGTGTTCAGATTTCCCGTGATCACGGTGTTGTTATTCAGATAGATCAATCCGTCGACAGAAAGAGCGCCGGACGAAGTGAGACGATCCTGGGCATGGACGAGACGGCCGGAAGCCGTGCCCAT
>Ga0208246_1000378_pt1 | contig 37627 bp, 31 predicted proteins | sample RifOxyD2_FD_184039 | JGI IMG/M metagenome (GOLD analysis project Ga0208246, IMG submission 184039) | Soil microbial communities from Rifle, Colorado - Rifle Oxygen_injection D2 (SPAdes) | ecosystem: Environmental > Terrestrial > Deep subsurface > Rock core/Sediment | place: Rifle, Colorado... | reverse complement strand
AGGCAAGGCACTTGATTGAGAATGCGTTTCTTTATTTGAAACAATGGCGTGGAATTGCCACCAGATACACGAAAAACGCGAATTCCTTCTTGGCGGCAATTCATATCAGGTGCATTTTTCTTTGGGTCACAATCTCGTGACTACACTATCTAGCATCTGGACAATCAGTTTTGGGGAAATGGAACAAGAGAATGGGAAGCATGAATCGGCAGAATTCAATGCCACTGGCCCTATTCCCCGAACTTGTCTCGCAACCGTTTGGGCAGTTTGGCCCGGTATTGGCCTAGGAACTCCTGCAACTCCCGTAAAACCGCCTGTTGGCCCAACTGCTTTTGTTGCTCCCAAACCTCGATCTGCGGGTTGGCCAGGGAAGCTTGCAGCTCTGCCATCCGCTGTTGGACCAACCGGTAGAGTTCGTAAAAATATTCGGGGGCCATGGCAAAGCAGGGGCTTAGAAGTAGGTTTGGGTCTTGAGGTCGTAGTTTTGGGTGAGGTGTTGTCGGATCAGGTTGGCTTCTTCCAGACGGCCTTTCCAGTAGCCTTGGGCCGGGTCGCCAGGGGGCAATTGGCGCAATTTTTCCGTCGCTTCATTGATCCAGACTCCCAATTGGTTCTGGATTTCAACCGAGTACTGGTGGGCCAAGGGTTCTCCTCTAGGAAGGTTGGCCGGATCGCCGGGCACCGAGGCCCAAACAACCGGGGGCATCCCCTGCCGGTTGTTTTTGGCCCTCGACCTGGAGACCGGGACGGCCTTAGACCTTGGGTTTGGGGCTTTTGGCCAGGGCTTCGAGGACCTTGTCCCCAAAGGCGGCGGTGCTGATCAGCTTGTCCCCGCCCCGCTTGAGGTCAGGGGTCGTGAACCCGGCGGCAAAGACCGACTTCATGGCCCCCCAAAGGTTTTGGGCCTCTTCGGTCAGACCAAAACTCATGTCCAACATCATGGCCACCGAGCCGATCATCGAATAGGGATTGGCGATTCCCTGCCCGGCGATGTCCGGGGCGGAACCGTGGCTGGGCTCGTAGTAGGCCTTGCGGTTGGGGCCCATGCAGGCCGAGGGCATCAAGCCCAAGCTGCCCAAGATACCGCCGCCCTGGTCGCTCAGGATGTCGCCAAACATGTTTTCCATCACCATCACGTCAAACTGGCAAGGGTTCAGACACAAGGCGGTCGCCGCAGCGTCCACCAACATGTGCCGCACCTCCACCTCCGGGTAGCTGGGGGCTACTTCTTCAAGGATCTCGTTCCAGAGCACCGAAGACAGCAGGACGTTGGACTTGTGGATGTTGTGCAGCAGCTTGCGCCGTTTTTTGGCGGTCTCGAAGCCAACGATCAGGATCTGCCGGATCTGGTCTTCATCGTATTCCAGCATCTCGTTGACAAACCGCTTGCCGTTTTTGATCCCCCGCTCCTTTTGGCCAAAGTACAAACCGCCGACCAACTCCCGGATGATCATCAGGTCGATCCCTTCCCCGACCACTTCGGGGCGCAGCGGGCTGAAGTGGGCCAGTTCCTTGGGCAGGTAAACGGGCCTGAAGTTGGCGTAGGTGTTGAGCCGTTTGCGCAGGGGCAGCAAGGCCCCCCGTTCCGGTTGTTTGTCCACGGGAATCTTTTTGCTTTCTTCGTGGCTGAGGCCGATCGTGCCCTTGAGCACTGCATCCGCTTGGTCGCAGGCCAGTTTGGTCGCTTCGGGAAAAGCATCGCCGGTGGCAAAGTAGGCAACCGCCCCGAAGGGAACTTCGTTCAGTTCAAAGGCGACCGGGTTGCGTTCTTGGACCAGTTTGAGGACCTTGACCGCTTCTTTCATGATCTCGGGGCCGATGCCGTCGCCGGGCAGGAGAGCAATTTTGTATTGTTTCATGGCTCTTTTTGGGGAACGTAAAGAGTTAGGGATGGTAGTCGTAGATCACCATATCCAGGATGATCACGCCGTAAAGCAACAACAGATAGATGTTGGAGAAGATAAAGTTACGTCTGAACAATTTGTCCGTCCCTTTGCCCAGGTTTTGGGCGTTCATGGCAAACAGCAGGAGGCAAAGCCCGACCGCACCTATCAGATAAACCATCTGGAGGTCGCTGTAGGCCCACAGGGCAACCGTACAGGCCAGCATGGCCAGGATATGGGCCAGAATCAAAAGAATGGTTTTGTTGGCCCCGATCTTGGGCGGCAACATCGGAATCCCTGCCGCTTGGTAGTCCGCCTGATAAAAGGCGTTGAGGTTCCAAAAGTGGACCGGGTTCCAGAAAAAGGACAGCAGGGCCAAGATGATGCCCGGCGTGGTTAGCTCCCCGGTGATCGCCGTGTTGCCCGCCAAGATGGCAAAGGCCGAAGACAGGCTACCCACCGTCACGTTCCACAGGCTCCGGTGCTTGAAGACCATGGTGTAAAGCACCACGTAGGTAAAAAAGCCCATGAACAGCCAAAAGGCTGAAACCGGTCCCAAGAGTGCCCAACACAAGGCATGTCCGGCCACGGACAAAAAGGTCCCGAAACCGAGGCTCAATTTGAGCATCAGCGGGTCGGAGGCAACCAAGAGCCGGTGTTTGGTCCGGTCCATCAGTTGGTCGGTCTCCCGTTCCAGGTAATGGTTAAAGACCGCTCCCCCGGCGCTGGCCAGGATGGTGGAAATCAGGATCACCCAAGAGGCCCACTGGCCGTAAGCGAGGAAGTCTTTTTGCAGCAACAGCCCTACCCAAGCGGTCAGAGCAATAGCGGTAAAGATCCGGGGCTTGGTCAATGACAAAAGCCCAAAGATTCCGCCTTTTTTCTGTTTGGGTGTATCAGCCATCAGGAAATGGAACTTGTAGGAGGCAAAAGACCCCCTCTTGGGGTTAAAGAATCTTAAAAAAATGGCAGGTTCCAAACAACCTTGCAAGCCCCAATCCAAGGCACTTTAAGAATCTTCTGAACAGCCTTGAAAAAAATCACACTAGACAGCTTCCCTTTATGAGGGGCACTGTGGTAAACAGGAGCCCCCGCTCTGGGGCGAACAAGTTCGAGTCAAGGCGGCTCCTTACCTTGATTACTTGGAGTTAAAAAGAGATGAAGTTTAAAGTATCCCAGTTGGCTTTGATTGCTGTTGCCGCTATGGGCCTGACCCTCGCCGGTTGCGAGAAAAAGGCTCCGAAAATTCAAGTGGTGGACTTCCGTGCCAACCCTGCCGCTGTTGAAGCAGGCAACGGTGCGGTGTACCTGACCTTGGACAACCAGGGCAAAGCAGATGACCAACTGGTCGGCGCTACCTCCCCCGTGGCTGAAGTGGTGGAATTGCACGAAACCACCATCACCGATGGTGTGATGTCTATGAATAAAGTTGAGTCCTTCAACGTCCCTGCTGGCGGGAAAGTCGAATTGACCCCCGGCGGCAAGCACCTGATGTTGATTGGCCTCAAGTCCGCTTTGGCCGACGGCCAGTCCGTTGACCTGAACCTGACCTTCAAGACCTCCGGTCAGGTGTCCTTGAGTGTACCTGTGAAAGCCGCTGAAATGGCTGCCATGGACCATGCCGCTGCTCCGGCCAGTGATGCTTCTTCTGAGGCTGCTCCTGAGCAATTGGCACACTAAAACCTTAAGTGCAGTAAAGGAAAGCCTGTGAAACAGCTTTTTACGAAGCTGCTGGTTTTGGCACTGCTGACGGTCTCCGTCAGCAGTTGCCTCAAGAGCGGCAGAGAAGGCGACAGCCATGAAGCTGCGGCCTTTGGGGATGTTGCGCTCCAGCGGTTTGAACAGATTGGAGGGGATTTTACCCTCGTCGACCAGTATGGCAAACCCTTCACCCTTTCCGCCCAAAAAGGCAAAGCGGTGTTACTCTTTTTTGGTTACCTCACCTGCCCCGACGTTTGCCCCACCACTTTGCTGGAATTGGCCCAGATTCGCAAAGAATTGGGCAAAGATGCCGACCAGGTGATTTTTGCCTTTGTGACCGTTGACCCACACCGGGACAAACCGGAAAAACTTAAAGACTACCTGATCAACTTCGATCCCGCCTTTTTGGGCCTCTACGGCGAGCCGGACGAAATTGCCAAGGTGTCCGAGCTTTACAAGGTCGCCTACAAACGGCGTGAGCAGCCCTCTGCCTTGGGCTACACCATCGACCATTCCAGCGGCACTTACCTGATCGACAAAGCCGGAGACCTGAGGTACATCTTCGCTTTCGGCTCCAAACATCCCTTTGTGATCAAGGGGATCGAAAAGGTCTTGGCGCTGCCTTGAGGGTGACGGGAAAGTTCTTGGGCCTGCTTTGGGGCTTATAGGGGGAGGTGGTTGTTTCCCCTTCTGGAGAGGTTGCAAAACTGCTTGGGGTTCACCTGGGGTTCTTGCGCCCTCGCTACGCTTTGTGCTGGTACAGCCCCTAGCCCACCCGGTCCGGCCCAAAAAGAAAAGCCCCAGACTCCGCTGAGCCTGGGGCTTTTCTTTTTTTGGGTTCTTCTAAAACCGCTGCTTATTCGGATTCCCCCCCTTCACCTTTTGCATTTTTGGACATCTGGAGCAGGTTGGCCAAATCCTCTGGCTGGGTTTCTAGTCTAGCTTTGGGATCAAGTTTCCCAAGCCGTAGCTTTGGAGCAGGACTTCAAGGTACTGCATTCGTTCTCTAGCACTGTTAATACGGTCCTGAACCACACCAGTCGCTAGTGTCAGGCTATAAAACCGAAAGGTTTGGTTGACCAGAGGAGCCAAGTATTGCACGTCTTCTGCGGTGACTTCCAGTTTCCCTTGCAACCGTTGGTTGATTTTTTCGTCAAAGATCGCTGCCTTTTGCCAGATCACAAAATTGCGGCTTAAGGAAGGTTGCTCCATGGCCAATTGCTGCCCTGCTATCTCTACTGCCTGGAGTGCCTCGTCCAACCGGCCTTGTTTGTAGTACACTTGGGCCAAATCCCCATAACACTGGGGGGCTCTGGCGCAATTTTTAATCCCCTGTTCTGCCAATGTGATCACTTTGTCCCATTGCCCTTGGCCTTGGTAGTAGGTGGCAAGGTTGGAATAGGCCCGCTCATCGGTGGGGAATGCCTGTTGGTACTCGTCGTTCAGTTGTATGGCTTCTTTAACCTGTCTGCTTTGCAACAGGTAGTCTTGAAAGAAAACAAAGGCCCGCCAATTCCAGTGCTCTTTTTTTATGGCAGAGAGGGCCTCAAACTGTTTCCCTGCCTCTCCCAATTGGCCGGACAAACTGGCGTACTGGACGGCATCCGCCCGTAGGTCCACGTTGTAGGGAAAGACCTGTGCCCCTCGGTTGACCACAGTGTAAGCCAAGGATTCAAGGTCGTTGCGCCCCAATTTGGATGCGAGGTTGTGGAAGTCGTTGGGAGTTCCTTGTAAGTTTGCATCGATCACCTTTTGGGCAATTTTTACGGCGGCATCTATTTTTTTAGGTTTTTCCGAGAGCAATTTCTCAATTAAATCATTGGCCACACCCACGCTGGGAATGTCCAAAAGTAGGTCCACCTCTCCTTCAAACCGCCTCAACCACTCAAAGGGTTTAAGTTTGCCCAGGTAGTCCTCTGCCTCTTTTTTAACCTCTTCAAATCGTTGCAAGTATTCGTTTGATTTTTCTACGACTTTTCCATTCAAGGCCTTCAAAGCCATTTGACTGACATTGGTTTCAAAAGATTTAAATTTTTGGTCCACATCCGTTTTATGTTCTTCTCTTTCTTGTGCCGCTAGTTTTCGTTCCTCCAGCAACAACTTTTGGAGGGATTCCCTCAAACTCTCGATGGACTGGTCAAAGCCTTCCAACCGTTTCAGCCCGCTGGCGCTGAACATGATGGTAAAAACCAAGATCATCACCGGGACAAAAATCTTGATCAGGTCGTCCCCGGAAAACCCATGACCCAGGGCCTGGGAGAAGCTGTCCAGGATGTCTTTCTGGTTGGCTGGGCAGTCTTGGTCACATTCGGCCAACTTTTGTTGTTCCTGTTTGATCTCTTGGATCGACTGACCCAGCTGTTCCACCGGTATAAAAAGAAACAAAAAATAGACAAACTGTCCGACCAAAAGGCAAGGCACCAAAAACAGCAACACCGTTTCAAAGGTCCAGCCTCTGGATTTGCCCTCAATCGGCTTGATCCGACCGGCCAGATCTTTAACCTCCGACTGGAGTTGGATGATCGACTGGGATGGACTTTGCGGTTTTTCCACCGGGAGTTCCCTCGAACGCTCCTGAGTTTCCAAGTCCAACTCGACCGGGTCCTTTTCCAGTCCTTTGGTAGTGGATTGTTCTTCCATCAGGTCCTTGTAAAAAAGGGTTGAACATTCGCCCCCACCCTACCTCACTCTCCAAAAGAAACAAGGGACAAAAAAGGGACATGGGCGGAGAAGGACCGGACATTTTTCGGACATGGTTGGGGACCAGCCAAAAGGCACAGGGTTCCACACCGGTTGTTTGGGGAGTTTGTTGGTCACCAAGGGGTCTTGGATCGGGGAAACTTCCCCCAAGATCGTCTGGTCTCCCCTGCCCCGGTTTTGTCGGGTTTGCGACAAGCCAAAAGGCCAGTGGGGGCTTGTCTAGCCGGGAAGAAAGGGGTAGGCTGGGGCAGGTTTGTGGCCGGTGGGCCACCCAAAAAAAGGTCAACCGGTTGGCCCTGGACCGAACCCCTTACCCTCCAACCTTGTGGGTCCCATGGAATTTCCCTTTGAAAAGATCAGCCCCCTGCGCCAGCAGCTCAAGGAACACCCGGTTTACCGGGCGATCAAAACCCGAGCCCAGCTCCAGCTTTTTATGGAGCGGCACATTTATTCGGTCTGGGATTTTATGTCCCTGGTCAAGACCATCCAAGGAGTGATTGCCCCCCACGGTTCCCCCTGGAGCCCAGGGAAAAACCCGTTGATCCAGCGGTTTATCAACGAAATTGTGCTGGAAGAGGAGACCGACCAACTGCCGGACGGCAAGGGCTACCTGAGCCATTACGAGATGTACCTCAACGCCATGGAAGAGGTCGGGGCCAGTACGGTTACGGTGCGCTCCTTTGCCCGGATGGCCAAGATCAAGGGGTTCGAGGTGGCGCTGCGGGAGGTGGAGGTGCCCAGCGCCTCCCGGGGCTTCATGCGGACCACCTTCTCCTTCATCCAGTCCGGCAAACCCCACCAAGTAGCGGCTGCTTTCGCCCTGGGCCGGGAACACATCATCCCCACCATGTTTCGTTCCCTGCTCGCCGAGATGAACTGCACCCAGGCAGAGGCCCCGTTTTTCCACTATTACCTGGAGCGGCACATCAAGCTGGACCAGGACCACCACGGCCCGCTGTCCCTGGCTACCTGCCTGGAACTTTGCAAGGAAGACCAACGTTACCTCAAGGAGGCCGAAGAGGCGGCGGTGCAGGCGATCACAGCGAGGATCAAGTTTTGGGACGGCGTACTGGCCGACCTGGACCGGCTCAACCAAGGGGCCGCCTGAGCGGCAGGGACCGGTCCCCAAAGACCGGCTCCCTGGGTCAGCGGCCATAGCACAACCTTCACCTGCAAAGCCCTTCCCCTAGGGGCAAGGGAAATATGGTGTTTCCTGGGGCAAGGACGAGGGACCTGCCGCCCTCCGCCCAACCCCTCCCCCAGGGACGGCCTGCTTGGGCGGGGTGGTGGCACCTTCGGCCTGGGGGCTTTTTGGTCTCGCTGGCTCCAAGCCGCTGTAGAAGCGCACCCTCCGCTCTTTCTTCCGGTCCCTCATCATTGAGTCCCAGCCGGTCTCATGGCTCCGGGGCTGTCTGCTCTCCGTCCGCCCATTGGGGCAGTGGCCGATTGGAGGGCGGGGTCCTGTCCCCTGGCCCTCGCTCAAACGGCTTGGGGCATTGTCCTTGATCCCAAGAATGCGGCCTCCGGCCTGCTGAATTTCTACTCCCCACCCAAAAACCCTCCTGAGGCAGCGGACTGGGGGGCACCATGCTCCTCACAGGTTTGGAGCGCTTCCCTCCCTGCCTACACCAAAGCGGCGCAGGGAACCACCCCCCGCCCTGGCTCTTCTCCCTAAGCAGCGAGTCTAACCCGTCTCATAGCTCCAGGGAGTTTTATTCCCGCCCCTCCCAAGCCCTCCCCAGCGGCTGAGCCTTGGTCCTAAGCCCCCTCTTCGGGGCCAGGAGCGTCCTGTTTCCTGTGGGTCAGGTTTGGGTTTTGGCTCAATGAGGCGAGAGGGTTCGGCCCCTTCCAGTCACCTCTGCCAACCGGACCGCTCCCGCTTTGGCCGTTGGGTTGGACTGGCAAGGCCAGCGACTTAGGGGGCAGTACCTATTTTTTCCATTGGAAAAATAGGTTTAATACCCTACAATGGAGCCAAACCTAGCCCAAAAGGTGCCATGAAACCCTGGATCCTGTTCTTGCTGCTGTTGAGTTTGGCCGCTTGCCAAGCCGCTGGGCCGGTTGAGCCGGTGGATCTGCACCAGGCCAGCCCGCAGGTTTGGCGGGGGGCGACTGTGGACCAGAAAAAAAATGTGGCCCAGGACTGGGCTTCTTCCTGGCTCAAATACAAGGGCAAAAAACCCGGCCCTTCGGAATTGGCCTCGCTGGCCAATTCCCTACTCTACTGTGTAAACCTGAGGCTGCCCCATAGCCCGGAGCCGGTCCACCAGCTGGCGGCGGCTTGTTTGGTCGAACTCCGGTAGCCCCGCCCCCAAAATCCTTCCCTTTGTTTAGAACATATCCGTAAATAATGATTCACAAATTCCCCGCCGAATGCTACTGGTTTCCCATTATCTCAGGGAAGGACCAGGGCGCAAACAAAATCTTGGGAAGTTTCCGATGCCTTTTGGACTCAGGTAGAACCGCTAATCCCAAAACCTGAAAGGGATTCAAGCAAGCCCTATCTTAGAAGATTGGGCGGAGGACGAAGGCCACTCCCAGCTCGGCAGGTATTCGAGGCGATTGTATTTGTTTTGTGAACTGGCTGCCAGTGGAAGGCGCTGCCCAAAGAAAGGTTTGGAAGCCCCAGTTCAATTCACGCCTATTTCCAGAAGTGGTCCGAGGCTGGTTTCTTCCTCACCCTGTGGCAAGCTGGGCTGGCAGAGTACGATGCCATGGAGGGAATAGCTTGGTCTTGGCAGGCCATAGATGGGACAATGACCAAGGCACCCTTGGCACAAGAGGCCCTAGGCCCCAACCCTACGGATCGGGGAAAAAAACGGTCAACGCCAAGGGCGTTGAGCAGTCTTGAACAACCTTTCCGCATCCCCCAAACGACACCTGTTGGTGGACGGACGTGGTGTCCCGTTGTCGATCGTCGTAACCGGCGCAAGCACTCACGACATACCCCGGCTTGAAGCCGTTTTGGCCAACGTGGTGATCAAACGACCCAAATGCATTCAGCGGCTTTGTGCTGACAAAGGGTACTTCGGAAAGCTGGCGAACTGGATCATTCGGTACTGGGGCTACCAGCCCAAAGTAGTTCCTCGTGGCGAAGAGGCAAAGCAGAAACGGCGAGGAGCAAAAAAGAAGGCGAGAAGGTGGGTGGTAGAAGTCGTACAAGCCTAGCTGAACCGCTTCCGCAAGTTACTTGGTTCGTTATGAAAAGAAAGTGAGTAATTACCTCGCTTTGCTGCAGCTGGGTGCCGCAATTATTGCCCTACGAAAAACAGGTATTATTTACGGATAAGTTCTTAGCCAGTCTGCTCAAAAGCCGTGCCACAGTATTTGCAAAACCTTGCGTCTTGGTCATGCCTTTCCTGATTGCATTTACGGCAGCTGCGGGTTGAGGGCTTGCCGATCCGGGCTTGGCTGATCTCAGCGGTGACGATCCCGGTGGGCACGGCGATGATGGCGTAACCCAAGATCATCACAAAGCTGGCCAAAGCTTGGCCCAAAGGCGTTTTTGGGGAAATGTCCCCGTAGCCTACGGTCGTCAGGGTCACAACCGCCCAGTACATCGCCTTGGGAATCGAACTGTAGCCGTTCTCTTCCCCTTCGATCATGTACATCAAGGCCCCCAGCAGAACCACCAAGATCGAAACGGTCAACAAAAAGACCTGGATCTTCCGTTTGGAAGCCTTGAGGGCCTGGGCCAGGAGTTGGGCCTCCGCCAAATGTTGGGTCAATTTTAGGATCCGAAACAGCCGGACCACCCGGAGCATACGGATCACCAAAAGATACTGGGTCCCCGGGACCAAGAGGGCGATGAAGCTGGGCAGGATCGCCGCCAGATCAATCAGGCCGTAAAAGCTGAAGACATACCGCCAGGGATGCCGGACCGTATAAAGGCGCAGCAGGTATTCGGCGGAAAAAAGCAAGGTGAACAGCCATTCGTCCCCCTGGATTCCCTCGCCCCAATCCGCCCGGACCCAGGCCACCGAATCCAGCAATACCACCGCCACACTCGCCAAAATGGCCAGGATCAGCAGTTCGTCAAACCTCTTGCCGGCGACCGTATCCGCCTCAAAGACGATTTTCCGAAGCTCCTCTCGGAGGCCTTTGAATTGATGCTTGGTTTCCACTTTTCCCTCGTTGAAAGACTCAGGCCTACCAGACTCCAGCCGCCTTGCCAAGCGGAGGGATCCGTTTTGGAGGAATCCGGGCTATGTTGGGCTCAAAAGCCAACTGGCCCCCAATCAGGCAGGGCAAAAGGACAAATGTAGGAAAAAAAGAAGGGAGGGAGGGTCGCCCAAGGTTCGGGGAAAAAACTTTGGGCGAACAAGCAGATTGTCCAACAAGATTATTTGAGGGCCGCCTCAAAGTCTTCGAGTTTGTACTTGTCGGTCGGCAAAGAGGACTGGAGGAAGTAGGGAGTCCCAGGGACCCTGAGCAGCAAAACTCCCATGGTCAAGGGGCCGTCGCAGCCGATCCAAAAATGCTCCTGCATCACCCAGGCGGCATTGGAGCCGCCCCGAACCTTGGAGCAAAGCTTCACGAAGGTGTGCTCGCCCTTGGCATCCACAAACTTTTTGAGGTAATCGGGAGAGGTGACTTCTTTGTACATTTGCTCCAGGAAAAAGGTCTCCCCTCGCATCTCGTCACACCGCAAAACGGTCATGGGCGGAGAATAGGGGAAACTTTCAAAGGTATAGGGGCCAATTTTGTTGAAGTCGGCCAAAGCAGCCTTGCCGTCCTTGAGGATGTGGTCCCGAGCCTTTTGTGCAAAGGCAACCACGTCCTTGGGGCTGTACTTGGAGAAGGCTTGGTAACAAGCAGGGACATCCAGCGGTTTGTCTTCGGCGATGCCGGTACCCGAAAAAACCGCAAACAAAAACGCCAGCATCAAGCTCAATCTTCGCATCTTCCCCTCTGCGGATTGATTGTTTAAGCTGTTGCGCAATCAAACGGTTTCCCAAAGCCAGTTTGGCTCAACCAGAGTATTGCTGGATCAGTGTCCTCAATTCATCAATTCGGATAGGTTTTGTCAAGTACCCGTTCATCCCCACGTTGAGGCAGAGGGATTCATCACCCAGCATATTCTTGGCGGTGACAGCATAGATGGGGGTTTTGGGGAGTTGGTATTGTTCTTCCCAGGCTCGGATCCGTTTGGTTGCATCGTAACCGTTGACCAACGGCATCAAAAGATCCATCAAGACCAAGTCGAACTTGGTCCCCTGGAGTGCCTCAATCGCCTCTTGGCCGTTTTTCACCAAAAGGTACTCACAGTTGAGGTGCCGCAAAATCGCAGCCAACACCTCTTGGTTGATCATGTCGTCTTCGGCCACCAAGACCCGAGCGAAGGTTTTGGGGCTGCTCGCCAAGTTGGGCGGCTCCACCAACTGGCTTTGCACCTTGCCAAAGGGTAGTATCACCCAAAACTTTGTGCCTTTGCCCAAGGCGCTGTTGATCCCCAGTTTGCCCGAGAGGGCCTCGGTGATCTTGCGCACGATCGCCAACCCCAGGCCTACCCCTCCGAACCTACGGGTGGTGGTGCTGTCCACCTGGAAGAAGGGGTCAAAAACAGCCGCCTGCATTTTTTCATCAATCCCCACCCCCGTGTCTTCCACGGTATAACGGACCCAGATCCTGGACTCGTCTTCCGACTCGATTTCGCAGGTCAGCTTGACCCCGCCGTGGTCGGTAAACTTAAAGGCATTGCTGAGCAAATTGGTGAGAATCTGGTTGAGCCGGTCCGGGTCGCCCAAAAGCCAGAGAGGAAGGGAAGGCTCGCTCCAAACATTGAAGGACAAATGCTTGGAGGTTGCCAAAGCATCATAAAGCTGCCGCAGGTTGGCAAAGCTCTGCCGCGGGTCGAACATCTCTTGGCGGTGTTCGAGGGCTTGCCTTTCGATCTTGGTGAGGTCCAAAATCTCGTCGATGATGTTCAAAAGGGCATAACCGGAAGCCAGGATGATCTGGGCCCATTCACGGGTGTTTTCATCCGGCCCTTCGGACTTGAGCAGCTGGGCCATGCCCAAGACCCCGTTGAGCGGGGTCCGCAGTTCGTGGCTCATGGTGGCCAAAAAATTGTTTTTGGCGATGCTCGCCGCCTCGGCCAATTCCTTGGACTTGCGCAGCTGCTCTTCCATCTCCTTGCGTTCGGTGATGTCGAGGATTACTCCGTCTATGGTCCCAGGTCTGTGGACTCCCGGTTCACCCTGGTGCAACAGGACCCGATTTTTCCCATCCGGCAGGATGATCTGGTGCTCCAACTTGAAGGCGAGGCCTTGTTGGATCAAAAGATCAAACCCTTGACGGAGCCGGGGCAGGTCGGGACCTAAAACCGGTTCCAGCAGTTTGGCCAGTTCGGGTACGGTGGATTGAGCATTAAAACCCAAGAGCGAGTACAGCTCTTCGGACCAGCGCATCTTGCCGCTTTGGGGTTCCAAGCTCCAGGAACCCAGGTGGGCGATCCGTTCGGCGTTGGCCAAAAGTTCCCTGCTGGACCCCAATTCCTGGACAGCCAAGTTGAGCTTTTTGGTTCGCTCTTGTACCTGTTCTTCCAATTCTCGTTGGTACCGGTGGTTTTCCTTGAGCAGGCAAGCCCGTTCCCAGGCTTTGGAGATGGTGTGCTCCAACTCCCGCATGTCCCGGATCGGTTTGAGCACAAAGTCCCAAGCACCGCTTTGGGTGGCCGAGATAGCCTCGTGGATGTCCGAAGCCCCGGAAACTACGATCAGAGGGGTGTCCGAGGAGAGCTTGCGCAGTTGCTCCAAGAGAGAAACCCCGTCCAGTTCGGGCATGTGCAGGTCAACCAGCACCAAGTCGGGCCGTTCCCGTTCAAAAACCCGTACCCCCTCGCTGCCGTTGGAGGCTTCCAAAACCTCATAACCGCTGTCTTCAAGGTAACTGACCAGATTCATGCGGATGGTGACATCGTCCTCGACGGTCAGTATTCGTTTGAGGATAAATTCCTTATTCATTTCATGCCTATGGACAACGCCGCCAGAAGATCGTCGGCACAAGCCTTGGGCTTACGAAAGACCCAGCGGTCCGAAAGGCCCACCCCTTGTAGCCGTTTGGACAGATTGTAGCTCAACGAACCGGTGTACAGTACCCAGCGGAAGTTGGGCTTTTTCTCCAGCGCCCATTGGACCCACCTGACACCGTCGGCACCGGGCAGATAAAAGTCAACAATGGCCCCATCAAAGGGCTGCTGCAAAAAAAGAATTTTGGCCTTTTCCGCACTGTCGGCAATGACACCTTCGACCCCTACATCTTCAAAGTAGGCGACCAAACCTTCTGCCAGCGGTTGGTTGTCGTCGATGATGAGGAGTTTCATTCTTTTTCAAGGTGCAACGGGAGGTCCACTTGCACTCGGGTCCCTTTGCCCTGTTCGGAAAGAACCTCAAGACTGCCTTGGTGGTTGTTGGTGATGATGAAATAGCTGACCGCAAGGCCCAGGCCGGTGCCTTGGCCCACTTCCTTGGTGGTAAAAAAGGGCTCCAAGATCCGGCGGCGGATCTCCTCGGGCATCCCCGGCCCGTTGTCGGCCACCTCCAGCCGGACCTTGCCCGCCATCCTTTGGGTGGAGACGGTGATCACCGGGTTGTTGCCCGCTGGGAGTTTGTCCCCAAAGGCCTGTACGGCATTTTTGACCAAGTTGATCAAAACCTGTTGGATCTCGGTCATTTCCAAGGGCACCAGGGGCAGTTCCGGGTCCAGCTGGGTGTTTAGCTCGGTGGCCGCAAAAACCTCGCTGTGTTTTAGGTTGTAATCCTTGGTGATCAGACGCAAGGTGGATTCCACCAAATCGTTGAGGTTGGTGGAGGATTTGCGGGATTCGGACTTTCTTGAAAACCGCAACATGGTCTCCACGATCCCTGCTGCCCTTCCGGCAGCATCCACGATGTGGTCCAAAAATTCGGTGATCTTCCGTTCCTTCAGGTAGGCTTGCAGCGCATCAATGTCTATTTTGTAGGAGGCCGCCACTTCCCGGTTCTTTTCCATCTCCGGGCCCAACCGACGCAGAGTGTTTTGGGCACCTTGCAGGATGGCGCTCAAGGGGTTGTTGATTTCATGGGCAATGCCCGCAGCCAAACCGCCAACCGAGAGCATTTTTTCCGACTGGATCACCATTTCCTCATACCGGACCTTGAGGCTGACCTCTTCTAGGATCAAAGCGGCCCCAGCCTGTTGGGTCAAGGGATAGAGCATCAGGTCGAAGTACTGGCTGCCTTGGCCGATCTTGGTTTTGACCCGCTCCACCCGGCAGACCTTCCCGGTCACTAGGGCCTGCTCCAGCTCGGTTCGGTAGGCGTTGAGCAGGGGTAGGGCCTCCCAGGCCTTGTTCCCGGTCCCCTGCTCCCGGCTCAAGCCGCTGAGGGCAAGGGCCTTGGAGTTGAGCCCGGTGATTTCTCCTTTGAGGTTTAGGATCAAATAAACCTCGGGCATGGAGTCGATCACGTCGGTCAGCAGCCGGTTGTTCCGGTCCAGCTGGGTGAGGGACTGGTAGTCCCGCAAGGCCCCCAACAAGGTGGTGAACAACCGCTCCTCGGTCAGTTCGGTCTTGGTTTTGTAGTCGTTGATGTCAAACTGGATGAACACTTCCCTTTCCGGGGCGTAACCCGGCTGGCCTGTGCGCAGCACAATGCGCATCATCTGGTTGTTCAGGTCTTTACGGATGTACTGGACCAACTTGAGGCCGGTTTCTTTGGTATCCATCACCACATCAAGCAGGCAGACGGCCGCATCCGGGTGTTCCTTGAGCAGGACCCGGGCATCCGCATCTCCATAAGCGGAGAGGCATTCGATGGGTCTGCCTAGGATTTCGTATTCGGTGATGATCGCTTTGGTGATCTGGTGGACCGAAGGCTCGTCATCGATGATCAGGACCTTCCAGGGGACCGCCTGGGCACGGACCGTCTTCGTATGGGGATTGGCGAAGACGAAAGGAGAGGTGTTGGTTGAGGTCATTGCCTAAGCCCTATTTATTGACTACCCAGGAAAGGTCATGAGGTTTTTTCAACCTAACATGGAAAAAAAAAAGTTACAAACCAATCACACCGGTAGATACAAAAAAAGGAGCCCCTTTGGATAAACCTTGGACAGAATGGACGAATCAGGTAAAGTGCGCCTAGGAAAGGCGAGGGCAGTTACCGTTCCAGAAACACCCGCTTGTGAGCGTCAAACCTGCAACAATGAAAGCCAGACAATTTCGTCGCCGTGATCGCCTGTCTCTCCGGCAGGCCCGCTGGACCATAACATCGGCCTTGATTTTGGGGCTTTTGTTCAGTTTTTTGCAACTGATCTACGATTACAACCAGGAATCGGGACGGTTGCAGACCAGTGCCTATGAGCTTTTGGAGATCCTGGACCAACCGGTCTCCTTTGCGGCCTACAAAAAGGACGAGAAATTTGCCCGAGAGCTGTTGGTCGGCTATTTTTCCTACGAATCGGTCTTCCAAGCGACCATTCGGGACGCAGAGGGCAATGTCCTGGCCTCTCAACTCGGGGAATTGCACCAAGGGCCATTCCGTTTCTTGGTGGACCTCTTGTTTGGCCGGACCCTCAAATTAGAAAAGGAACTCCGCTACCAAGCCCCCCCTTCCAGGTTGATGGGAATGGGAGAGGTGATCAATGCGGGCACCTTGGAAGTGGAGGTGGACACCTACCCTACCGGGTCGGCGTTTATGGACCGGGCGGCCCGGATCCTGATTGCGGGGTTGGCTCGCAACGTGGCCTTGTCGTTAGTGCTCCTGTGGGTCTTCCACCGGTTTTTGACCAGCCCCTTTTTGGCCCTGGTCAACCAATTGGCTGCAATCAACCCGGAGCGGCCCGAAGCGGTGCGGATCGTTCCGCCCAAATCCCATGAGCGGGACGAATTCGGGATGCTGGTCAGTACCACCAACCGGCTCTTGTACAGCATCGAAAGCAACCTGGAAAACCGAATCCAAAAGGCCAGAGAAGCCGAAAGGCTGCACACCGAAGTGGCCGAGCAAAACAAACGGGCTTTGGAGATGCGTGAGTACCAGTCCAAGCTGGAGCTGGCCAACACAGAGCTGCAAAACACCTTGGAGGAACTCAAGGCTGCCCAGGGAGCGCTGATCGAGTCTAGGACCTTGGCCTCCCTGGGGGGGTTGGTCGCCGGGGTGGCCCATGAGCTGAATACGCCGGTAGGGGTAGGGGTCACGACCGCCAGCTATTTGACCGGAAAGATCAAAGCGCTGGAACAAGCCTACCGGAACCAAACCATGAGCGAAGAGGACTTCACCGCCTTTTTGCACCGTTCCCTGGAGTTGACCGAAGTCCTGCAAACCAACATGGAACGGGCGGCCAACTTGGTTTCCAGCTTCAAACAGGTGGCGGTGGACCAAAGCCGGTTCCTGTTGGATTCGATCAACCTCAAGGAATACCTCCAAACGATTTTGCGCAGCCTAGGTCCCGAAACCAAGGCCATCAACCTGGAAGTGGCGGTGGACTGCCCCAGCGGTTTGGTGATGGAAGGGTACCCCGGAGCCTTGGCCCAGGTGGTGGTCAACCTGGTACAAAACTCCATCCGTCACGCCTTTACCCCGGAAATGAAACCCAAATTCACCATTGTGGTGACCGAGCTGGACAGCCAGTTGGAGATGGTCTTTGAAGACAACGGCAAAGGCATCGACCCCAACGACCTACCCCACATTTTTGAGCCTTTTTACACCACCCGGCTGGGCCGTGGCGGCACCGGGTTGGGGCTCAATATCCTGTACAGTCTGGTCCGCCAAAAGTTGCAAGGAGAGGTTCGGGTGGTCAGCCAACTGGGCGTAGGCACCAAGTTCATTTTAAACCTGCCAAAAAAGCTGAAGTATGAGGAGCAGACCCCAAAACCCCCGGTTGAGGCATAAAAAAAATCTGGACCCAAGAAAAACTCCTTGTCCCTGAAGGGCTCAGGCTTGATAAACATTTTTTGATTAGACAGGAAGAATAAGAACGGTTACTTTCAAAACCAGTTCTAGGGAATTTGCCCGATTCATCCTAGTGGCTTTGTTTTTTTACTTGAAACCCAATCCCGTGCCCCCCTTGTCTGACCGTCCGCACCGTCCCCAGTTGAACCGCAAAGGCTTTTTTCACCCTTTGGTTTTGCTTTGCTGGGTTGGCTTCCTGCCCTTCGTATTCTCTCTATTCAGCCCTCTCCCTGGCCATGGTTTTAAGTTGGGGCTGGTGATCCTGGCCATGACCGGCTTGGGGTACTTGGTTTTTCAGGTCAAGCGGAACCTGCTTTGGGCGGTGCTGTTGGTTTTGCCGATCTACGGCTTCACCTGCCTGGGTTATGCGGACCCGGACTTTTACCTCCAGGCGGCAGCGTCCTCGGGCTTTGAACGGGTGTTGGGGCCGTCTTCGGAACTCTGGTTGGGCAGCGACTACGAAGGCCGGGATATCTTGGCGACCTTGGTACTGGGGGGCAAAAACGCCTACACCGTGGGGCTCTACTGCTGCCTGACCGCCTTGGCCCTGGGGATCCCCTTTGGGTTGGGGCTGACCTCCAATAGTCCTTGGATCAAAAACCCCAGCTTCTGGGTGGTCCAGTTTTACGAGATTGTGCCTCAAATCTTTTTTGTACTGATCGTGTTGGGGGTCTATAACTTTTGGGCCGCCGAATCGGCCGGGGAACGGTTGACCGAAAGCTACTCCCTGCCCATTGCCGGTATTGCCATCGGCCTTTCCTCTTTGCCCGCCATTGCCAGGATTATCGAAAACCGAATCCTGCTGCTCAAATCCGAACGGTTTGTGTTGGCCCTGGAAAGCTCCAACGTCAGCCGCACCAAGGTGCTGCTGTACAACCTGCTGTGGAAAAACTGCACTGCCGAGATCTTGATCCAAACCACCTTTTTGTTTGGCTCTGCCCTGCTCTTGGAGTCGGCCTTGAGTTTCGCCTTTGAGATCGGCTTCGGGGACCTGGGAACCGGCGGTTACCAGTCCTGGGGCAAGCTCTTGGCCGAAGCGAGAAGGTCGATCCTGTTCGGCGAAAACGGCTGGATCGTGTTGCCGCCGATTGTGGCCACCCTGTTGAGCATCATGGGGGTCAACGCCCTGGGCCAAAGGTTGGCTCAGTCCAGCAGCGGATCGGAGGAATCGTGAGTCAGTCCGCTCCGGTCTTGTCGGTCAAGAACCTCAGACTTACGGTCAAACGGCTGGGCCTCGAAGTGGTGGCCGGGGTGTCCTTTGCCGTTTATCCCGGCGAAACTGTGGCCCTGTTGGGGGAATCGGGGGCCGGGAAAAGTACCTTGTTCAAGGCGATCCTGCAACTGCTCAACAACAGCCAGTGGGACCAGGAAGGGGAAATCCTGTTTGGCTCTACCCAGGTCAACGGCCTCAGCCCCAAAGAATTGGAACAGGTACGGGGGCCGCAGGTCCGTTGTATCTTCCAGGAACCGGCCTTGAGCCTCAACCCTTCCTTGTTGATCGACCGCCAGCTTTCCGAAGCGGTCTTGGCGGTGGAACCGGGGCTGAACTCTACGGAAGTGGAAGCCCGGATCGATCTGGCGCTGACCGAAGCGGGGCTGTCCCCCAGCTTGGTCAAAGGCAAGTACCCGGCCGAGGTTTCCGGCGGCCAGCGCCAACGGGTGGGTATCGCCATGAGTCTTTGCGCCAAGGCAGCGTTGCTGCTGGCCGACGAACCTTCCAACTCCCTGGATTCGGTGACCGTCACTGGGCTGGTGGAAAGCCTGCTCAAACTCAAGGCCCAAGGGCGGATTCAGAGCCTTTTGATCGTCACCCACGACCTGGGAGTCCTTCGGGCGTTGGGTTGCGAGCGGGTTTTGTTCATGCACCAGGGGGAGCTGTTTGAGGTCGGCAACATCCAAGAGGTACTCTCCAACCCAAGGCACCCCAAGCTGGCCGAGATCGTGGGCCAGATCAAGGAGATCCGGGCACTAGAAAAAACGGTCCAAAAGGCCAAGGTGCTGGAAGACCAGGAACCCTTGGTCAGCGCCAAAGGGGTGAGTTTTGCCTATGCCAAAAAAGGACTTTGGAAAAAGCCCGGAGTCCCCACCCTCAAGGACGTGGAATTCCAGCTGGCTCCCGGCCAATTTGTCGGGCTGGTGGGCAACTCCGGCTCAGGCAAGTCCACCTTGGTCAAACTGTTGACCCGAGAGTTGGAAGACTACGGCGGGGACCTCAAGTTTCACGGCAAGAGCTTGGTGGAACATGGCCTGAGGAAAAACCGGAGCTTCTTTTTTCGCAACCTGCAAACCATCTTCCAGGAGCCGGCGGACACCTTTGACCCCAGCCAAACCTTGGGGGAAAACCTGACCGAATGTTTTACCGCCTTGGGGTTGGGTTCGGAGGATATTTTATCGATCTTTGACCAATTGCTTGGACGGCTGCTGCTCGACAAACGAATGTTGGCGGAGCGGCCCCGGAATTTGAGCGGCGGACAAAAACAAAGGTTTGCCTTGGCCCGGGCCTTTGGGGTCAAGCCTTTGCTGCTGCTGGCTGATGAGCCGTTCAACAACCTGGACCTGATCGCCCAGCAAAGGTTGGTGGAGTTGATGTTGGAACGAAAGGCGGACCCCCTGCATCCTTTGAGCTGCATCCTGGTTTCCCATGACATAGGTCTGGTTTCTAGGATCTGCGATCAGGTGTGGGTGGTTGACCAAGGCCGGATCGTGGAATCCGGCACGGTGGAGGAGGTTTTGGATCGCCCCAAAGAAGCGGCGACCCTAAGGCTGATTCATGCAGCCAAAGCGTTGGGCAGTTTTGGGTAAGGCTTTTTGGCCTTGCCCTGGACACCCATTTTTGGAAACCCGAACCCAAAGGAGATTGGGATGAACGTTAAGCAAAACAGCCGACCAAACAACGGGTTGCAAACCCTGGCCCTGATGTTGGGGTTGATGTGGATTCTCAGCGGTTGCTCCAGCCCCCTTTCCAGAGGTTGGGACTTTTTTGCCAAGGACCTGTACGACCAAGCCAAGCAGGAATGGGGCCCCCTCAACCAGCAAGACCTGATGGACAAGGCGGATGCAGCGGTCAAGATGACCGAACTCCACCAAAAGGCCGAAGATGCCAAAGCCAAAGGGGACCGGCGTACCGAGGTCCAAAGTCGTTTGGCCATTGTGGCCGCCGACAAATGGCCCAAGGACGAGTGGGTCAAAAAATCCAAGACTTTGACCGCCATTTTTGACGCTTCGGTGGCCACCATCGAAGAAGAGCGCAAGGCGCTGCAAGCCAAGTATGACCAAAACATCGGCTGCGGCAAGGAAGCCTTCCAAGCGGACGACTACGAAAAGGCGGAGAAATGTTTTGATGCCGCTACCGCCGCCACCAACGCTTACAAAGGGATCAACCTCAAGACCGAAGACCTCTCGACCATGATGGCCGCCGTCACTCAGGCCATGGACATCCAGCGGCAGATGGAAGCGGAGCGCAAAGCCGCCGAAGAAGCCAAACGGCTGTACGAGGAAGAGCAGGCCCGGATTTTGGCCGCCCAGATGAAAGAAGCGGAAGACAAAAAGCAGGCCGAAGAAATCGCCCGGCTCAAGGCCGAAGAAGCCCGGCAGAAAGCCGAAGCCGAGAAAAAACGGCGGTGGATGGAATTCTTGGCCAAAGGCCGCCCGCTCAAGCCCCTGGTGGCGATTGTAGGCTATCCTTCCTCGGGCTCGGGCACCTTCGCCAAGCTGGGTGAAAAAGCCAAGTTCCAAGGGGGGGCTCAGTTCCCGATCTTGAAAAAACAAAACCTCAAGGCCGAAGACATTTATGCCTTGGAAATCGTGATCAACAAAGACGACAAGGCGACCTATCTGCGCAACTACTCCACCGAAAAGGGCGACCTTTTGACCATGCCCCAAGCGGTGAGCGGCGAGAAACACTATTATACCGAAGGGTACAAAGGTGGCCGGTTCTACACGGAAGTGGAGAACGAACGTGAAGGGAACGACTATAAAATTAAAGCGGTGATCTACAAGATCCCGGTTGTCCATTAGAACCTACAAAACAACTCAGGAGTAACCTATGAACAAAAATGCACTGATCGGCGCTGCGGTTGCGGTGGTGGTGGTTGCCGCCGCCGGAATCGGCTACAAGATCAAGTCCCACAAGGACCTAGTCTCTAAAATTACCCGCAAGACCACTCTGGTGGTGGCCCTCAATGAAGCCCCCGAAACCTTAAACCCCGTTTTGGCCCAATCCGAAGCGGCCCAGACGGTGGGGCAGCTGGTGTTTGACGGTCTGACCAACCTTTCGGGCGAACGGATCGACGATTTTAAGATGGGTGCCGCCAGCGAATTGATGCAGGACGGCAAACAGTTGAACGTCTATGAAGTGGTCCTGGACGGGAAAAAGACCTGGAGCGACGAGCCCAACCACAAGCTGACCAGCGCCGACGTGCTGTTCACCTACCAAGCGATCACCAACCCGGCCAACGAATCTCCCTTGGCCGGACGGATCGGGCGGTTGATCGAAAAGATCGAAGTCATCGATGCCGCCAGCTTCAAGATCGTCTTCCGGGAAGCGGTCGCCCCGGCTAGAGTCGGCTGGGTTTTGCCCTTTAAGATCATCCCTGCCACCTACTTCGGCAAGCCGATGGGCCAAGACCTGAAAAACGATCCGGTTGCCCAGCAGTTCAACCGCAAGCCGATCGGTACCGGTCGGTTCAGCGTGGAAAAGTGGGAAGGCAACGAGATTGAGCTGCAAAGTCGGGTCGGCGAGCCGATCAACTTCGACCAAGCCAATGCCGGGACCTTGGATACCGCCAAAGGGATCCACAAGGTGGTCTTCACCTTGGTCGCCGACCGGGAGAAGCAGGCCAAGATGTTGATGGAAGGGTCTTTGGACCTGATCCTCAGCTCCGACCCGGACTTGCATGAGAAGCTTTCCCAAGCCGGTCTGAAAAATGCGGACTATGTGCCCCATTATTTTTACGCCTTGGCAATGAACAACAAAAAGGCCCCTTTCACCGATGCCAAAACCCGCCGTGCCGTGGCCAGCGCCATTGACAAGGCTTCCGTGGCGGCAACGGTTTGGCCCGACCAACCGGTCCAGTATGTCAACCACGGCCCCTTCCCCCACAATGCCGAGCGGCAGTATGTGGACTTTGCGGACCTGGTTCCCTTCAACGCCACTTTGGCCAAGAAGGATCTGGCCGGTGTTTCTGCCGACCTGACCTTGATCTACCCCGAAGAAGCTTCCAACGCCATGGAGCGGTTCTCGGGCAAGATTGTCCAAGACCTGAGCGCCGCCGGTTTGAAAGTCCAAGCCAAAGGGATCGGTCGGGCCTTTGACACTCAGTTGGCCAACGGCACCTATGAATTGGCTTTGGTCAAACACACCGGCTTCAGCCAGGGCTACAACATCAGTCCCCTGTTCCGTTCGGGCAGTGCCCAGAACATCTCGGGCTACAGCAACGGCGAGCTGGACAAGGTCCTGACCGCTTGGGAAAACAGTGCCTTCTGGGAGCAAAAGCTCCCCTTGTCCAAACAAGTGCACCAGGCCCTTTCTCTGGAAGCGCCTTATGTGTTCTTGTTCACCCTGCCGACCCGAGCCTATTACTCTGCTCGGTTCAGCGACGTAAGCTTGGTTGATCCGGCGGCCCTCTTGGGGACGATCACGGATTGGCAGGCAGACAAGTAAGGGGGCGGTTTGGGCGGACTTTTGACCTTATTGGTTCGGAGATTGGTGCTCCGAATGTTGGTGGTGGCACTTTTGACCACTTTCGGCATTCACCTTTGCCTGAGCGCCTTGCCGCCCAAACGATTGGTTGACCCCAATGCCAGGATGGAAGAGCAGGTGAGCGTACGAAAATGGGAGTTGTCCCATTACCTCGCCTGGATCTCTTCTACCCTGGTCTTCCAAATGCCGATCTCCGACCAGGGGACCGGCGATTGGGAGGTGAAGGAGTTTTGGCTGAGGGTCAAAAACAGTTTGACCCTCTGCCTCATTTCGTTTTTGATTGCCGCCGGACTGGGGGTGCTGCTGGGGACCTTGAATGCCACCTTGGAATTCGAGCCGCTCAGCGGCCCACCTTCGGGGGCCAAATGGCAGTCCTTTAAGACAGTGCAGGCCCTCATTTTTATTGCTTCCTCCTTACCGGCCTACATTTTAGCCTACTTGCTGTTTTTGTGGTTCGGCAGCGATTCGAGCACTTTTTTGGCGGTAGTCTCCCTGGGCCTGGGCAGCGCCTTGGCGGTGGACGTGGCAAGATTAACCCAAAACAGCCATGCCCGGGAGCTGCGCTCCCGGTACATCGAAAGCGCCATTGCCAACGGACTCAAGACCCAGGGGCTCTGGCCCCGGCCAGGTTACGTCGGTTGGCACGCCTTTCGGAACAGCTTGATCACCATCTTGCCGGTGACCGCCATGAAGCTGCCGCTGATTGTTTCCAGCGCCATGATCGTCGAGGTGGTCTTTGACCTGCCCGGAATGGGGGAAAGCCTCTTGCGGGCCTTGATCGGCCAAGATGTACCCAAGATCTTGAGCATTGTCTTGGCCTCGGCATTGTTTGCCCAGTTTTGTGTGTTTTTGAGCGAACTGTTGGTGTACCTGCTCAACCCGAAGGGTCGGTTGGTTTAGGGGGTCTTGGGACGGCGGAGCCGGTCAAAAAAAGTTAAAAAAACTTCGGCCCCTACCGCTCCGAACACCCGGTCTTTTGGGCTTTTGTGATTCAGTGCTTTGTTGTGATAGGTCTTTTTGTTTACTAATTCCCCTGTAGGCCTAAAGCATTATTTTCTTGATTTTTCTTTTTTATGGGTCCACGCTACAGTCTCGAACGTAAAGAATTTAATAACGGGTTTGCTGGGTTTGTTCGATTCCAGATGGACCCACGCAATAGGATTACCGCTTGCCTGATTTCTCTAGTTTACAGCTGATTGCTCCGCTTTTACAGTCCCTTGAAGAAGCCGGATATACCCAACCCACACCCATCCAATCCCAGTCGATCCCCCACCTGCTTGCAGGCAAGGACCTCTTGGGTATTGCCCAGACCGGTACGGGCAAGACAGCGGCTTTCAGCCTGCCAATCTTGCAATACTTGGCCAACAAACCTCACAAAATTGAGCCCTGGCACGCCCGTGCCCTGGTGCTTGCCCCAACCCGCGAATTGGCCTCCCAGATTTACGAGAGCCTCCAGGTTTACGGCAAACACTTGGGCTTCTTCTTCTCCTGCATTTACGGCGGAGTAGGGCAAGACAAACAGGTCCGGGACATGAAACGAGGGGTGGATGTTTTGGTGGCGACCCCCGGACGACTTTTGGACCTGATGAACCAAGGGTTCGTCAAGCTGGGAGCCTTGGAAATCTTTGTTCTGGATGAAGCCGATCGCATGTTGGACATGGGCTTTATCGTGGACATCAAAAGGATCATCGCCAAGCTGCCTGCCGAACGGCAGACCCTGCTGTTTTCGGCCACCATGCCGACCGACATCTCCGTCTTGGCCCAAAGGCTGCTCAAAAGCCCGGTTCGAGTGGAAGTTACTCCGGCCGCCACTACGGTGGACCGGATCGACCAAAAAGTATTGTTTGTTGAGTCCTCCAAAAAGACCCGGCTGCTGTGCAACCTCTTGGTGCAAGAATCGGTGGACCATGTACTGGTCTTCTGCCGCACCAAACGGGGCGCAGACCGGCTGGTCAAGGACCTGACCAAAGAAGGAATCGGCTGTGCCGCCATCCACGGCAACAAGTCCCAAGGGGCTCGGGAGAAATCCTTGGGCAACTTCCGCAGCGGCAAGGTCAAGGTCCTGGTGGCCACCGACATCGCTGCTCGGGGCATCGACGTTGACGGGATCAGCCATGTGATCAACTTCGACCTGCCCAACGAACCGGAAAGTTACGTCCACCGGATTGGACGAACCGCCCGAGCCGGAAAGGAAGGCACTGCCATTTCCTTCTGCTCCGCTTCCGAGTTGGCCTTGTTGCATGGGATCGAAAAAGCGATCCGCAAAAAGGTGCCGGTTGATGTGGCACACGAATTTCATACCCAAGGATTTATGGGCGACCGTCCGGTTGCCTCTACGATCTTTAACGGGAAAAAGAAGGTAGAACTCCCCAAACCAGAGGCGGAGGAGGTTGAAACCCTCAAGGCCGTGATTCGGGAAGTTACCCATGTTTCTCCCAAGCGTCTGGCCGAAACGCCCAGGCCGCTTGCGAAAACCCTAGAGTCTAGTGCCAGCCGAACCGCCCTCAGGCGGCCGGTCAATCTAGGCGAGCTTCGCCCCAGTAGGCGGGTCAAAAGACCTGCCGGACTGGCCCCAGCACACCAAAAGTCTCACAGCAGATGATTGGTTACGCAGGCGGAACCTGGGCTTGCCCAGGGGAACGGGGGACCGGTGTTTCTAAACGGAATCGCTGTTTAGAACACAAACCAGTGTCCACCAAGTCGGTGGCATTGCAGACAAGACGCGCACACCCAGAAGGAGTATGATTTTGGAAACCGGAACTGTTAAATTCTTCAACGAAGCTAAAGGCTTCGGCTTCATCGAACGCCAGAACGGCAAAGATGTCTTCGTTCACGCCACCGGTATCGTCGGTGGCCCCATTGCTGATGGGGATAAGGTCGAGTTTGAGATCGGCGAAGGCAAAAAAGGCCCCTGCGCAATTGAAGTTCGGGTAGCTCGTTAAAGGCCCCCGTTAAAAGAACGGCCAGGCTTGCTTGGCCGTTTTTTTATCTCCTTTGGTTGATGCCCCTTACGCTTGCCCCCTCCTTTGACCGCAAATTTGGCTGCAAAGGGAGAAGGTGTAGGTTTGTCTTTGTTTTTTTCATTTTTCTCCCGATTCCTCCTCTTAGACCAAAGCCCTTAGACCCCTTGATCCCGGCCTGCTTTTGCACTTTTTCCCAGGTTGGGGAACGGCTTTTTTTGCAGCGCTCTTTTCGCCCCCAAAATTTTGGCCGAACTTCCTACTGTTTCGGCGCTTTCTTACAATAATTTTGCCCGCAATGGTGCGGTTTTTTGCCCAATGTCCGTACTGTGGGACTTGGGGAGCCCATCAGGTTTTTTTATCCTGCACTTGTTGTAAGGCGCAAAAAAAGTTACAATTCAGCCACTAAGATTGGAACCCAGGGCGGCAACCTAAGCCTGCTCGCCCAACAAGAGAGATTGTATGGTCCGTTTTTGGCTGGTTTCCTTGCTGGGGTTGGTGCTCTGCTGTCCCCCTTTGCTGTTGGCCCATGGCAATGAACACTACCAGACCCCTGGGGTTGAATCGCTCCCCACCGGGGGCCTAGAGGCGGTTTTGCCCAGCCCGACCACAGCAGCGGCGCAGTCGGCGGGAAAAGAGCCGACTTTGGACTTGAGCCCCTTGGGCTTGCTCCAGGTTAAGTTCGACAACCTGCACCCGATGGCTGTCCATTTGCCCTTGGTGCTGTTTGGGGTTGCTCCCTTGGCCCTGTTCTTTTTCATCCGCAGCAGGCAGCGGCCCTATGGCTGGGTCAGTTTTTGGAGTCTCGCCGCCGGGTTGGTTGGAGGCTTGGTGGCCGCCACGCTGGTCCATCCCCATATTCAAGACTTGAGCGCCCAAGCCAAGACAGTCCTGGAGCGACATGAAGACTTTGCGTACCTCAGTCTGTCCTTTGGGCTGGCAGGGCTTTTGAGTCTCGGCTTGGGTTTGGCTTTGAACCACAAAAATTGGCTCTATTTTTCCCTGCTCGCCCAAGTGGGGGCCATCGGCTGTGTTTCCTTGGCCGGTCACCTGGGGGCGATTTTGACCCATGTTTTACTTTAGATTGCCCTGAACAACCGAATCAACGGTATTTTGACGGTTTAATTTTCCCCAGATTTACATGAAAGTGAAGCTCTCCAAAATTCTGCTCTCCCTGTTGGCCTGGGGGTTGTTGTGCCCAGTGTTCGGGGCTACCGGGCTGAGGGCGGAAGAACCCAAAACCTTGGACCTCTCCCAAGGCTGGTCTTACCGCTGGGGGGATTCTCCTTTTGTGGAGGGCAAGCCGCTTTGGACCACCGAAACGGCCCCGGAAGGGGCCTGGGCACCCATTGAGTTCCCCTCCAACCCTCCGGGACGAGAAGGGAGGACCAATGTCTGGTACCGGGTTCAACTCCCCCAAGACGGCAGCAGGTACGGGAACGGGTTGTTCATCTTCAGCATCGACCTGATCGCCGAAGTTTACCTGGAGGACCGGCTGATCTATCGTTGGGGGGAGTTTGGCCCAGACGGCAAGGGGAAATTCATCGGTTGGCCCTGGCATCTGGTCCCCCTACCCGGCGAATTCGGTGGCCAGTGGCTTTATGTACGGGTCTTCTCCGACTTTCCAGACATCGGCCTTTGGGGGCAGGTGATCCTGGGCTCCGAAGGGGAGCACATCAAACGGATCCTCCGGGAGAGCGCCGCTTCGACCGGGGTGGGTCTGGCGCTGGTTTTTTCGGGGCTACTTTGTCTGACCCTGGCCGCCTACCGCCTCTCCTTGGGCACCCTGCTGCTGGGCCTCCTGATGGCCAACCTGGGGATCGAATCCATCGAATCGGGGCTGGCCAAACAACTGTTGTTTAACGCCCCGCTGGTTTGGCAGTACATCGGGGCAACCAACTACTTCCTGATCCCGGTTACCTTGGCCCTGCTGGTCAAGATGAGGCTGGGCAAAGGTTGGTTTTGGATCAACTCGAACATCGCCGCCCTGCACCTCTTGTTCGTCAACGTTGCCTTGGCCGTTTCCCTGGCCGGATGGGTGAACCTTTCGAGTATGTACATCTATTTTGATTCTCTGGCGGTGTTCACCGTCGGGATCTTGACTGCCCAAGTGCTGCTCAAGGCCCATCGGGGGGAACGCAACGACCGCATCCTGGCGTTGGGGTTTGTGGTGCTGTACTTCTTTTGGGTCTTTGACGGCTTGACCGCCCATGACATCTTGCCTTGGTTACCCCAGCTCAACTACATCGGGAAAATTTTCCTTTCCTTCTGCCTGGGGTTGGTGCTTTTGCGGGAATACAACAGCCTTAAAAACGCCTTGAAGGCCCGGAGCCAGCAGCTTTCCTGGCTCAACCAGTCCTTGGAAGACCAAGTGGAGACGAGGACCAAAGAGCTGCAAACCGGGAAATTGGCCTTGGAGCAACAAGCCTTAGCGCTCGAAGAAGCCAACCAAACCAAAAACAAATTTTTCTCCATTTTAGCCCACGACCTGCGAGGCCCGGTTGCCGGGCTGGCCGCCACCTTTGAAGCCATCGAAGTGGGGGCCATGCCGACCGATTCGGCGATGATCGGCAGACTCTCCAAAGCGACCTTGCAGCTGTACGAACAACTGGAAACGATCCTGGCTTGGGCTCGCAGCCAGATGCAGCTTTTGGAACGTAACCCCAAGTCGGGTCCGCTGGCCGAGGTTGTGGCACCGGTGGTGGAGCTTTTTGCCGAAACTGCCGCCCAAAAAAGAATCGATCTGGTCTCCCAGGTTGGGGCGGAATGTTTGATCCATGCAGACCAGGACATGGTCGGAACGATCCTTCGTAATCTGGTGGGCAACGCCTTGAAGTTCACCCAACCGGGCGGCAAGGTCTGGATCACCGCCCGACAAGAGGGCCACCTGTTACGGGTCGAGGTTTGGGACAACGGCATTGGGATCAGGCCTGAACGTCTGGGCAAACTGTTTGACCTGGGCTCCGGTACCGGCAGCACCAAAGGCACCAACGGAGAAACCGGGGTCGGTTTGGGCCTGGTGTTGTGTAAGGAATTTGCCGAAAAAAACGGTGGGCACCTGGGGGCGGACAGCAAGGTTGGCCAAGGGAGTTGCTTCTGGGTGACCTTGCCCTGTTTTTCCGAAGAGGCGGCCACCGACACTGCCCGACAGCCCAGCGCCTAGCATTGGCAATTGCTGTCACAATGGGTGCAACTGGGTACCACGGCGAATTCTAGGGGCAGCCGCAAAAACCGCTGGCCATAACTCCAGATCCCCTTACCCAACAGCGCAAGCAGCACCAAGGCGGCCGCCATCCAGGCCAAAGATTCCCCTGGATGCTGCAAGAAGGTGAAGCTTTGGTAAAACAAGGTGGAAAAGATCCAGGCCAGCCCGGTCATGTAGGCCAAGGTAAAGACCATCCAACGTCCGTCCGTCTCCCGGCGAATGGCGGCGGTCGCCGCTACGCAAGGGGCGTACAGCAGGACCCACAACAGGTAGGCAAAGGCCCCCACCGAGCCGTCAAACCTTGTGACCATGGCCCCGAAAGAGCTGGACTTGACCTCTAGGTCGGCCGCAGCGGCTTGTGGATCGCCCCGGTAGTCCAAGGTTTGGCCCAGCGGGTTGCTCCAACTTTGCAAGACCCCCAAAAGCCCGCCACCCAAGGTCTGGGTCGCTTCGGACCACATCTCAAGGGGAGCCAGTTCCTTTTTGTCCGTTTCGGTTTGCTGGTCCATTTGGCTGTACATTGAATCCAAGGTGCCGATGATCGCTTCCTTGGCAAAGATGCCGGTAAAAATCCCCACCGTAGCCGGCCAGTTTTCATCGGTAATGCCGATGGAGTGGAACACCGGGGTAATCGCCTTGGACAGCTCGGCTAGAAGCGAATCGTCGGAACCGGCGGTTTTCCCGGTCAAGGTGAAGCTGTTGAGCAGGGTCAAGAGGGTGATGATGACCACGATCAATTGTCCGGCTTCAAGCAAAAATCGTTTTAATTTCGACCAAGTGATCGAAAGGACCGAAAGCGGGGAAGGCCAGTGGTAGGCGGGCAGCTCGATCAAAAGCGGGTTCGCCTTGCCGTGGAACAGGGCTTTTTTGAGCAACAGTCCGGTCCCGACCGCCACCAAGATCCCGATCAGGTAAAGTCCGAAGACCACGTTTTGCCCTTGGGCGGGGAAAAAGGCGGCCGAGAACAGGGCGTACACCGGCAGCTTGGCACCGCAGGACATAAAGGGGACCATCGCCAAGGTCAGCCTCCGGTCCCGCTCCTCTTGCATGGTCCGGCAGCTCAAGGCCGCCGGGACAGTGCAGCCGAAGCCCACGATCATCGGCACCACCGCCTTGCCGGGCAGGCCGATCTTGCGGATCAAACGGTCCAGGACAAAGCTGGCCCGAGCCATGTAGCCGGAGTCCTCCAAAAAGGAGAGGCACAGGAACATCAGGCCAATGGGGGGAATGAAGGTCAAGACGGTTTGGACCCCGCCCCCCATGCCGTTGGCTACCAAGGTCCGAATCCAGTCCCAGGCCCCCAGGGAGGTCAAAAATCTCCCCAATTGTTCCACCAAAAAATACCCCGCCACTTGGTCGATAAAATCGATAAAAGGGGCGCTCAGGCTGATGGAAACCAAAAAGACCAGATACATGGCCAACAAAAAGATCGGGATGCCCAGGTGCCGGTGCAAGACCAGCTTGTCCATCTTGTCGGTCAAGGCCATCTTGGGCACCTGGGGCAGCACCAGTACCGCCTGGACAGTGGCGCTGATCCAGTCGAGCCTGGCTTCGGCAATCTCTTCGGCCCCGGTTCTGCCGGTGGCAAGCTCGATCCCGGTGGCCAAGGCGGCCACTTGGTCCTGCAGCGAACCTGAGGCCCGCCCTAGGATTTCTTTGTCCCCTTCGAGGAGTTTTAAGGCCAGCCAGTCTGCCGATTCAATGGGGTTCAAGGCCAAAGAGGCCGCCAGGGGAGCCAAGGTCTGGAGGGCCTTTTTAAGCGGGGCGGCCAGGGCGTACGACAAGGCCGGGCGGGGCTTTTGGGCCGCCTTGACCGCTTCTGACACCAACAACGGCAGCCCTAGCCCCTTTTTGGCCACTACCGGGACCACCGGGACCCCCAGCCGTTTGGACAGTTCCTTGAGGTTGACGGTGATCTCCTTTTTTTCCAAAAGGTCCATCATGTTCAGCGCCACCACTACCGGCAGACCCATCTCTAGGAGTTGCAAAGTCAAGTAAAGGCTTCGTTCCAGGTTAGTGGCATCGATGATGTTGATCAGCCCGTGGGCCTCGCCGGAAAGCACAAAGTGCCGGGCGACCTTCTCGTCCAAGGAAGAAGCGGTCAGGGAGTAGGTCCCCGGCAGGTCCACCAGATCAACCTCCGAGTCGGAGGACAACAACCGGCCCACCTTTTTTTCCACCGTCACCCCCGGCCAGTTGCCGACCCGCTGGCGGATCCCGGTCAAGTGGTTGAACAGGGTGGTTTTGCCGCAGTTGGGGTTACCGACCAGCCCCAGTTGGACCCATTGTTGTTCCAGGGTTTGGTTCATCGGTGCTCCAAGAAGGTGACCCGGATCACCTGGGCCAATTCCAGGCCCAGGGCGATGCGGGAGTCGGTGCCGTAAAAGCCGACCAACAGGGGCCGGTGGGGGTCTTTTTGCAACAAGGTCAAGATCCGGCCTCGACCAAAACCAATGGCCCGCAGCCGCTCTTGGGTCACTGGATCGGTGTCGAGGGCGCTGACCTGGACCTTCTGTCCGGTTTTGAGTTCTGCCAAGGTCATCTTGTACTTGGGGGGAAAGGGGGTGGTTGGTTGAAATTAGTATTGGCCTAATAATATAATTCGTCAATACGAATTTATTTACCGAAACCTTCCAGCCCTCTCCTTCCCGGTGGAACACCCGTTTACCGCCCTGGTCGCCGGGAGCGCTTGCCCAAACCCCCGGCATTCCTTTACCCTGTAACCCAAAGGAGACTTCACATGATGATCCAAGCCAAGGGACTGACCAAAAATTATGGCCCCAGCTCCGTCCTCAAGGGCCTCGACCTGGAGATTCCGGGCGGCCAGTTTGTAGCGATCATGGGCGAATCGGGCAGCGGCAAAACCACTTTTTTGAACCTCCTGGCCGGGCTGGACCGGGCGGACGGCGGCAGCTTGTCGGTGGCCGGGGTTGAGCTGGTGGGCAAAACCAAGGACCAGCTGGTCTCGTTCCGCCGGGACCATTTGGCGATGATCTTCCAAGACTTCCACCTCTTGGGCGGCCTGAGCGCCTTTGAAAACCTCCTGCTGCCGCTGCGGCTCTCCGGGAAAACTGCCGACAAAGAGCGGCTCCACCGGCTTCTGGCCCAGGTGGGGCTGGAGGGGAAGGAACACAAACTGCCCCAGCAGCTTTCGGGAGGAGAGCAACAAAGGGTGGCCATTGCTCGGGCGCTGGCCTTGGAACCCAAGGTTCTGCTGGCCGACGAACCGACCGGTAACCTGGACCGTAAAAACAGCGAAGCCATTTTGGGGCTGCTCAAAGGCCTGCAACAATCCACCGGCATGACCCTGGTGATGGTGACCCATTCCAACAAAGCCGCTGCGGTGGCCGACCGTTTGGTGACCCTGGAGGACGGGTGCCTGCTTTAGCCCGTTTGGCCGCCCTGTTTGGCACCCTGACCTGGGCGCATTACCGGCGTAAACCGGGCCGCTTGGGGCTGGCCCTCCTGGGGGTGGCGGTGGCGGTGGCCGTTTCTACCGCCATTCGTAGCACCAACAACCGGGTGATCCACAGTTTTTCTCGGAGCATCGAAAACCTCTCGGGCAAAGCCAACCTGCAACTGACCCAAACCGGCGGGATCCCGGCGGACAAGCTTTGGGAGCTTTCCTGGCTTTGGGAAAAGGGCTACTTTTCCCCCTACATCCAACTGGAGACCAGCTGGCAACGGCAAAGGATTGATCTTTATGGGTTCGATTTTTTGGGGGACCGGCGGATAAGGCAATTCAACCTAACCCGAAACCTCGCCCAAGGTCCCCTGCCCCAGGGCCTCTGGGTCGCCCAAGACAGCCCTTTGAACGGAAAAAAAGAGGTGGAATTGGTCAGTGGGGCCCAAGGCCGGACTTTTCCCTTGGCCGGGGTGATCCAGGGGATCAATGGCCGCCTCCCTCCGGTGGGGGCCGCCTTTGTGGACCTGGGGGAGTTGCTTGGCTGGCACCCGAGGCTCTCGGGGCTGGACATTTGGGTGGAACAGGAGGCCCTGGAGTCGGTGCAAGCTAGGCTGGCCCAGGTCTTTCCCTCCGCCCGGATCGTCACGGTGGCGACCCAACAAAAGTTTACCGAAGAGATGTTGCAGGCCTTCCAGATGAACCTGGGGGCCTTGGGGTTGATTGCCCTGCTGGTCAGTTGTTATTTGGTGTACAACACCCTGAACATCTCGGTTTTGGAGCGGCGGCGGGACTTAAATCTCTTGATCGCCTTGGGGGCCAAGGACCGGGAGATTTTTACCGCCCTGATGCTCGAAGGGTTGGCCTTTGGGGTCGTTGGTGGGCTCTTGGGGGCCTGGGGCGGCTTTGTGTTGAGCCAACTCTCTTACGGCGAGGTGAGCGAAAGCCTGACCAATCTGTTTTACCTCTCCGATGCCCGGCTGCCCTTTAGCGACTGGCGTGGCCCCTTGGGCAGCTTTGCCTTAGGGGTGGTGGTTTGTTTGGGGGCCGCTTGGCACCCGGCTCGGCGGGCGGTCAAACTGCAAACCGCCCAGGGGCTCAACCAGCGGGTCAGCGAGTTCGACCCTCAGGGGATCAAAACCGCAACCGGTCTGGGGCTGGGGTTGATCCTGGTGGCCTTGGCCGTGGCTTGGGCGGCGGTGTTGGGCCACAACTACCGGCTGGGCTTTGTGAGCATTTTTGCGGCGGTCACCGGTTTGAGCTTTCTGGCCCCTTTGGTGCTGGCCGGGCTGGTCCGTTTGACCGCCAGGGGCGAGGGGCTGGGGCTCTTTCTCCGGGCCTCGATCAAAGGCCATTTGTTCAAGCTTTCGGTGGCCGTGGCCGCCTTGGCGGTTTCCTTGTCCATGGCCGGTTCGGTGGCGGTGATGGTCCACAGCTTTAGGGCCACCTTGGTCAACTGGATGGAAACCACGATCCAGGCGGACCTGTACCTCAAAAGCGAATCCAGCGACCGTTCCCCGGCCGGGGAACTGCCCCCGGAGGTCAACCGGCGGCTGTTGGCCCAACCTTGGGTCCAAGAAACCCTGCAACTGTACATGACCCGTGCCTACCTCAAGGACCGAGAGGTGGACTTGGCGGGGGTCGAGTTTGCCAAGGGGCAGTACCAAAAGAGCGTCAGCTTCGTAGAGGGTGGGCCGGAGTCCTTCAAGGAGGCCCTGGACCACCAAGGGGTACTGGTCAGCGAGGTGCTCGCCGAAAAGACCGGCCTGCACCAAGGCGACCGACTGGAGCTTTCGGGCCGGAGCTACCAAATTTATGGGGTCTTCCGCAACTACAGCAGCCAACGGGGCTTGGTTTATCTGGATGTCGAGCTTTTTGGGGAGCTGTACCCCGGAGCCCGGCCCATCGGTCTGGCGGTGTTCCTTGGGAATCGGGAGAACGTTGAAAAGGGGCAGCTTTTGGTCCGGGAGCTGTTGGGGGACCTGAGGATCGACATCAGCCGGTCCCGGGAATTGAAGGACCGGGCGCTGGAGATCTTTGACCAAACCTTTCGGATGACCAAGCTTTTGCAGTGGATTGCCTTTGGCATCTCCATCTTGGCGGTGGTGGCCAGCCTGAGCGCCATGGTGTTGGAACGTAAGGCGGAACTGGCGATTCTGTTGGCCTTGGGGGCCAAGCCGGGGTTGTTGCACCTCGCCCTGTTGGCCGAATCTTGGGTCATTGCCACGGCGGCGCTTTTGCTCGCCGGGGCGGGGGCCTTTGACCTCAGCTGGATGTTGATCGGGGTGATCAACCGCTTTTCCTTCGGCTGGACCATCGTCACCGAACTGCCTTGGGGCGAGTTGGCTGAAACCGGGGTGATGATTTATCTGGGTGCTGCACTGGCCGCTTGGGTCCCCATCCGGGCCTTGGGCAAAACCCAACCGGCCCAAACGCTCAAAAGCGAGGGAGAATGAAAGGACTGGTTTTGGTCTTGCTGCTGTTGGCCGGGCCTTGGGGGCCGTTGGGGGCCGAACCTTACCTCCAGGCCAAGGGGGGCTACGTTTTTTCCTTCCCCAAAGACCACCAGCCCCACCGGGGCTACAAGACCGAATGGTGGTATTACACCGGCCACCTGAGTGGACCCGAGGTCCGGTATGGCTTCCAGTTTACGATCTTTAAAATCGAACGGGAAAACGGGACCGCCTTCCTGTTCCACTGCGCCCTGACCGAGCCCCAGGGCTTTCGTTTCGACGAAAAACTGCAACGGGAGTTCCCTGGCCTCGCCGGGGAAAGGGACGGGGGGATTTGGGTGGAGGACAATGGCCTGAAGATCGAAGGCAACCGACACCGGCTGGTCAGCCACTGCCAAGGGGCAAACCTGGAGCTGGAGTTGAGCCATGCCCGAGCACCGGTGGTCCACGGGGAAGAGGGGCTGAGCCCCAAGGGTGAGAACCCCACCAATACCACCCACTATTATTCGGTGGTGGACCTCAGCGGAACGGCGGTCCTGGAATCGATAGGGCAGCGCCGGGAGCTGAAGGCACAGGTCTGGATGGACCACGAATTTGGCAGCAATTTTTTGGAGCCCAACCAAAAGGGTTGGGACTGGATCACCTTGAACCTGGATTCGGGGGACCAGATGATGTTGTTTCGGATCCGCCAAGAGCCAGGGCCGGATTTTTACTGGGGCACCTACATCCCTAAAACTGGTCCGACCCGGACCTACCGCCGGTTTACCCTGGTCCCCCAAGGGAGCTGGGAGAGCCGGAAAAGTGGGGTTTTATACCCCGCCGGTTTTGTGGTGCAGGCTCCCGAAGGCACCTTGGCCTTGACTCCTTGGTTGAAAGACCAGGAACTGAGGACCCCGCTGGCCGGGATGATCTACTTTGAAGGGGCGGTGGAGGTTCAGGGACAGTGGCAGGGCGCAGCAGTCAAAGGGTTGGGCTACCTGGAGATGACCGGTTATGCCGGGCCGATCCAAGCAAGGTTTTGACGAGCCCATCGGGGGTTGTTCCCTCCCTTGGGGTCTTGGGTCCCGGAAGCGGCCCTAAGGCCAAGGCGGGGTGGTACTTCCTTCACTCACCAGAGCCCCGGAAAAAACCGGTAACGGACCTGCTCGCAATACTCCCGGTACTCCGGGTCCGCCCCCAGGTGCCGCTCTTCGGTAATGGCCCTCAAGTAGTACAAGCCGGACATGGCGGCAATGCTCAACAGAGAAAAGACCGCACTGGACGAACCGGTGGAAAACCCCTGGACCACCGCCGTGGGGGCCATGACCAGGATCCAAGCCAGATTTTTGGCCCCATAGGCGGGGTGGCGCACCCATCGGTAGGGGCCGGTCCAGATGATGCCCCGGTGGGTCAAGTTGGAGAAACGAAGGCCAAAGGCTAGGGTGGCCCACAGGTAAATCAGATAACTCAAAACCGCCGTGGCCCCAAAGAAAAAGCGGAGGTACGGGTTTTCCAAGGCAAAAAAGGACTGCTCCGAAGGCACCAACAGGTAAAAACCCAGCAACACCCGAAAGGGCGGATAACAAAGCAGGGCCACCACCCAGCCCAGCAAGGTCGGCTCCACCGAGCGGATCTGGTTGTTGAGGAACCGCAAGCCAAAGAGGTAGCCGCAGGTAGCCAGACCCACGTCCAAGGTAAAAATGAGGTTGACCGGCAGATGGAACAAATCGGCCCAACCCAAGTGGGCTCCCCCCTCCCAGCAGGCTTGCAGAAACTTCACGTTGTTGAGCAAAACGGAGAACTGGTCCTGGAAAAAGGCCAGCATAATCGGGACAAAAAAGGCCTTCACCAACAGCCCCAGGACCAAGGTCTGGACCGGCCCTTCGGGAGCGGGGTCGGCCACAAGCTTGGGCTTGGGCCGGAGCCGGGCCACCAGCCGGGTGGCCAAATGCCGGTAACCCACCGCCTCGACCGCCCCCTGCACCCAGACAAAGCTGGCCAAGAGGTAGGGAAGCCCGGCCAAGCCCAAGGTCCAGGCCAGAAAGTCCAGCCCTTCAAAAAAGCGGGCATAAAAAGCCGCCCCCTGGCCAAAGCCGTATTCGGGGACCTGCCGGTAAAGCCAATAGACCACCCCCATCAGGATCAGGATGGATCCATACTCCCAAAGGGCGGCCAAAAAAATTGCTTTGAACGGCAGGTTGGATGACTGCCTGGGGGCAGGCTGGCCCGTCACTCGGTTGATCCAAAACGTGAGCGCCACCATGACGGTACCGGTCAGACCCAAGGCCACCCAGACCTTTTGCTCCAGGCTCCAGGGGGCACCGGAGAGCACAAAGGCGCTGCAAAGGACCGAAGCCGCTCCCCCCAGACCGGCCAGATAGTCCAGCCGGGTTTTGCGCTTGGGGGGCAACTGGGTTGGGTTCATCGGTTCCACCAGCCACCCTCGTTTCCTACCGGTCCCAGCAAAACCCGCAGACCGTTACCGGCAAGCCTCCGGCTAAAGCTTAAAGCCAACAGTTAAACCCCAGGAAGGCCCTACGTAGGCGCTGGTTCCGTCAAAGGTGGCACCGCCGGTATAATAAGAAATGGGTCAAGACTAGAACAGCGGGTTTTCTCTGATCAGTTTTAGAAGGATTTTGTTAACATCAACCTTCCGATTGTTATAGCGAAATTCGCACTCCTTCAAATGCAAATAAAATTTTGACTTGGTTATA
>Ga0208246_1000374_pt1 | contig 38037 bp, 37 predicted proteins | sample RifOxyD2_FD_184039 | JGI IMG/M metagenome (GOLD analysis project Ga0208246, IMG submission 184039) | Soil microbial communities from Rifle, Colorado - Rifle Oxygen_injection D2 (SPAdes) | ecosystem: Environmental > Terrestrial > Deep subsurface > Rock core/Sediment | place: Rifle, Colorado... | reverse complement strand
GAGGCCCCTAAGTGAGGGGTAGTAATAATATTATCTAAAGTTAACAACGGGCTATCAGCAGGCAGCGGCTCTTTTTCAAAGACATCGAGTGCTGCGGCAGCTACCTGTCCAGATTTTACAGCTTCATAAAGATCTTGCTCATTGATAATACCACCGCGAGCAACGTTAACTATGCGAACACCCTTCTTCATAGTTGCAATTGATTTGGCATTGATCATGCCGGCAGTTTCTTTGGTTTTGGGAATATGGAAAGTAAGAAAATCCGCCTCTTTAATTACTTCCTCCAATTTTTTAAGTTCAACCCCTAAAGTTTTAGCATTCTCCTCTGTTACAAAAGGATCGAAGCCAATGACTTTCATCCCCATACCTAGAGCATAAGAAGCAACCCGACGGCCAATCTTACCTAAACCGACCACACCAAGGGTTTTATTGAAAACTTCTACCCCTTTGAATGATTTGCGATCCCAGTTGCCAGCTTTTAATTTTCCGTGCGCCTGAGGGATTTGGCGCGCCATAGAGAGCAACATGGCCCAAGTGTGTTCTGCCGCAGCTACAGTATTACCTTCAGGAGAATTAACGACAATAACGCCATTCTTAGTCGCCGTAGGGAGATCAACATTATCAACCCCTACTCCTGCCCGACCAATAATTTTTAAATTTTTGCCGGCTTCGATAATTTTTGGGGTGACTTTGGTTGCGGAACGCACAACCAGGGCATCATATTGAGGAATAATTTTAATTAATTCGTCTTCAGGCAGGCCAGTAATCATCTCTCCTTCGATACCGGCATCTTGCAACATTTTTAATCCGACTTCGGCAATTTTATCAGAGGCTAGAACTTTCATAATTAATCTCCTTTACTAGTAATGTGAATTGAGTAATGTGTAATGAGAATATATTCGCACATCGCATTACTCATTACCATATTCTCAGGGAAGTTACTATTATAACACGAACAGATTTAGTAATTAACCTTAACCAAACACAACCCCTGCCCCGGCGCAGTGCGCCCAGCCTGATTTCGATCTTGCGCTTTAAGGATCTTTTTAACTTCAGTTAAAGAGAGTTTTCCTAACCCAACCTCAACTAGTGTACCAACTATGTTGCGAACCATTTTGTAGAGAAAGCCATTACCTACAAACTCGAAACTCATAACTCGAAACTCGCAACCATCCCAAATTTTGACTTTTCGCTGGCGGATTGAAATCCTGAACAGCTCTTTGACAAAGTCTTTGTCATCAGAGTGTGCGGCACAAAACGACTTAAAATTATGTTTGCCTTGAAGGATCTTCGCAGCCTTTTGCATAGCCGACAAATTAAGTTTTGGTTTAACGTGCCAGACAATATTTAACAAGGCCGGCGGCCGCTGATCTCCATTAAAGATCAGATACTCATATTTTTTACTCTTGGCCATATATCTGGAATTATAATCACTAGCCACCTCTTCAGCTGTTAGGATTCTAATCTCATACGGTAAACAACTATTTAAGGCGGCAGGAATTTGCTTTAACTTGATTGTGCCATCAAAGTGAAAATTAACAACTTGATCTAAAGCATGCACTTTCGCATCAGTTCTAGAAACCCCGATAACCTTAATCTTCTTTTTAAAGAGGTTAAAGAGTGCTTTCTCTAGTTCACCACGAACAGTTCTTTGCTTTGGCTGCAGTTCAAAACCAGAGAAGTTAGTGCCATCATACTGAAGAGTTAACTTAATATTGCGCATCAATAGTAATTATAACACTAATGATTTGGGGACAAAAAAATAATTGGGTTTTTTAGAGGTGGTCTAGGAATCCACAAGCAAAGCCAGTAAACGGCCTTTTATGACCCCTCTTTGCGGGTCCAAAAGTATATATACAACGCAATAAATTATTTGACTTAGGCATGAAGAGCTGGTATGATATAGCCATGGAGGTAGTCATATCATGCCAGTAAAATTCACAAGGAAGATTGATCGCGAGAAGGTAAGGGGTCTCTATGAAAAGGAAAAAGGGGAAAAACTGAAGCTCCGCTATAAAGCTCTGCTGCTATTAGACCAACTTGATAATAACGCCGCAGAAGTTGGCCGCAGAATTGGAAAAAGCCGAACAACAATTGGCTTATGGGTACAAAGATATAACCAACAGGGGTTGGCCGGTCTTAAAGACAAGAAACAACCTGGTCGCCCCCCGCGCTTAACCAAACAACAACAAGAAAAACTGAAACATTTAATCTTAACCAAACTACCCACTGATATTGGTTGGGAATATCCGGTCTGGGATGGCAAATCCTTGGCTTATTTAATCAAAAAACTATTTAGCTTGGCAATCAAAGTCAGACGCTGCCAATATTTATTTCATGAAATGGGGTTTGGCTTACAAAGGCCACGCCATTCTTTTGCCAAAGCTGACAAGAAAAAGCAAGCTGGTTTTAGACGAGACTTTAAAAAAAACTCCAAAACCTGGATATTAAAAAAGAAGTAGGCCTCTTTGAGGATGAATGTCATGTTGTATCTAGATCGGGCTGGCTGGCATACAGGTAGAAAAGTTAAACAGTTGCCAGCTTACTCGCCTCAGCTTAATCCTGTTGAGAGGGTGTGGAAGTTGTTGAGATTAAATGTTACCCATAATCGTTTTTACCAGTTTGTAACACTTTTCGAGTCTGCTTTAAGTAGTTTTCTTAAATCAATCAGCAGAAAGCATAAGAAAATTCATGTGCTATGTCACAATATTTAATGCGCCATATATATTTATTTTTTCTTTCTACTCTTTGTGTCCTAGTTATGTTTTGACCTAGAAGCTGGTTTATGAGTATGGAAGCTAGTTAGGATGCTGGAGGGTGATGATAGATCCTAGAAGTAATCAAGCTTCTAACTTCTACATCCAACATCTTAACCAGCATCTAAAACCATAAACTAACTTTTCTACTCGTAGATCATTTTTGATTGACACTTAAAGCCTGGAATGGGAAAATATCCCTACAAAGGGGGTGAAAAGATGAAAAAAATTATCGTTCCTGGACTCGTTGCTGGCATAGCCATGTTAGTGGTAGGCATGATCATCAGCAAGCTATTTAATCTAGCCGTGCCTACTTTGATGGCCGAATACCAGAACCCTGCCTTATTCAGAACTCGGTTAGATCCCCAGATGTTATTATTTTTCGCTTGGCCATTTGTTTTAGGCCTTGCTTTGGCTCTTGTTTGGAATAAAGTTAAAGGGGTAATTCCTGGCCGTCTCTTGACCAGAGCAACTCAATTTGGCCTTGGTTACTGGATTGTTGCTTCAATTCCTGGAATGTTGATTACTTATGCTAGCTTTCCTGTTTCTCCACTAATGGTTACTTCTTGGACTGTTGGTGGTTTTTTTCAAGCGATTGCCGCTGGTGCAGTACTCGCAAAGATTAACGGTTAAAGCTATTCACAGCTAGCCTTTCACTATATATAGTGCGAGGCTAGCTTAATCCCCCCACCATACTCTTTAAGCCAAAGCTTGGCCTGTTTATAAGCAGGGAAGAACAAATCAACCTCTCTCCAGAAACCTTTAGGATGATTACGATGCTTAAGATGAGCTAATTCTTGGACAACCACATAATCAATCACAAATTGAGGGGCTAAGACTAACCGCCAAGCAAAATTGAGACTCCCTTTTGAACTGCAAGAACTCCAACGCTGTTTTGCTTGAGAAATTTTAATACGAATATATTTTAAGCCAGATAGTGCCGAGTAATAATTTGCTCGTACAGATTTTTTTTGCAGGGCTTCTCCCCTGCTTATTTCACCAAAGTCTATCTGTTGGCAATGTTCCTGTCTTGATTTGGCTTGTTGTTTTTTTGTAATCCAATCTTTCTTTCGCTCAATTATTTCAATAATATATTGGTCGGGAATATGCTGCGGCACCCGAATAACTAAAGAAGCATCGTCCTTAACTTGCAAGGAGATGCTTCTTCTTTTGGAACGGATTATCTCCGAGTTCACTTACTCAAAAATCTAGCCATCGGCCTGATCGCCGCTACCACATAGATGATGGCATACCAATACCAATCCAGGCTTAAAATTGGGGACCAAAGTTTAGCCACCAACAAAGCAAAACCCAATACCGCTAATTTAGTCAAAGTAATGTCGAGCAAGTCCAGCTTCTTAACCTTAGAATCAAGCCAAGCAAACAATTTCATCTTACAACTACCTCCTTTTGGTTTGTGACGACAATAATAGCATAAAACAGACCCCATACAACTACGCCCCATCTGCAATACACTCAAAAAGACAACCTAACTACAATACTGCAGGACTGCCAGACTTTTAAAACAATAAAAGATCATGCAGTCTGGGGGGCTGGAAGTCATGCAGTCTTGTCCCCTAGATTGCAAAACTTGCTCTATTAATTTATAATCTATTTATGAATTTTAAAAAAATCCTGATTCTAATTTTAGTCCTAGCTGTTAGCACAGCCGTACTAGCCATGGGAGGCAAACCAAAAATGTCTGATAAATTGTATGCGGTCTTAGAAACTAGCAAAGGAAATATTACCTGTATCTTGTATCCCAAAGAAGCCCCAAAAACAGTCGCCAACTTTGTTGGTTTGGCTAAGGGCGAAATTGAATGGACCGATCCTAAAAACGGCGAAAAAACCAAGCAACCATTATATGATGGTACAATCTTCCACCGGGTTATCCCAGAATTTATGATCCAGGCTGGCGATCCTCTCGGAAATGGTACCGGCGGCCCAGGCTACCGTTTTGAAGATGAAACCGAAGATGGCAGAACCTTCACCCAAACCGGCAGATTAGCCATGGCTAACTCCGGACCAAACACCAACGGTTCGCAATTCTTTATCACCGTTGCCCTCACCCCCTGGCTCAATGGCAAACACACTGTTTTTGGTCAAGTTATCGAAGGCTATGATGTTGTTGAAGCCATTGCTGCTGTTGATCGTGATGGACGGGACATGCCGATTGAAGATGTTGTCCTGAAGAAAGTTATTATTAAAGACCATCTCTAACGACAACCACAAGCGAACCAAAATATTATTAACGAATAATATCAGCTTCTTCCGCTTGTTTAAGGGTTTTATCTTCCATCGCTTGAGCCTTATCAGCCATCTCTGTTAAAAACTCCGGGGTAACAATATGCGGAGTAATAATCACCATTAAATCTCTTTTTTCTTTTATAATTTGGGTACTCTTAAACAGCATACCAATAAAAGGAAGGCTAGAAAGAATTGGCACCCCAAGTTCTACCTCATTATTATAGGTTTTGCTTAGTCCACCAATGACAATCGATTGACCATCTTTAACCAATACTTTATTCTTAGTTTCGGTAGTATTTTCTTGCGGCAGACCACCAACAACCGATCCTTCACTAATTGAAGGATAGACATCCATAATAATATAACCATCTTCATTTATATGAGGTGTAAATTTAAGTTTGGTCCCCACTTCCAAATATTTTACTTCTTGAACGGTTGAGGTCTGACTAATAATCGCGGTTGAATAGCCATACTTTGAGCCAATCAATATTTCAGCCGGTTCATGATTGAGCGCAGTTATCCAAGGAGCCGCAACTAAGTTATAGCCAACGGTCTTTTTTAAACCCTGCAGATAAGCAGCTGTGTTACCACTAATCAACTGAGCATAAAGGCCCAGAGAACTGGCAGCAGTCGTTAAGGTTGAGGTCGTAGTTGATTGGATGTAATCATTCACATTGGTAGGATGGGTATATTTCCAACTCATACCTAAACTATCAGGATTAGTAGCATCACCATTGCCCGATTTTAACTCAATTATTTTGGCTTCAACCTGAACCTGCAAAGGAGGTTGATCTAACTGGGCAACAATTTTAGAGGTATTCATAAGATTGCTAGTAGAAGCCCTGACCACAATAGTATTAAGCTTCTCATTAACAGAAACCCCTTCCCCAACTGCTAGTACTCCAGTCAAAGCCTTGGCCAAAACCTCTGCATTAATATACTTTAGCTGAAAAACCTTCATCGTATAGTTAGTCGCAGCTAAGGGAGTAGCCGTCACAGCAGTATCTTCAGTCTCATCATAAAATAGTGACCGCGCTGCAACCGGTAACCCCAGCAAAGAAATTAGCAACAACCAACATAGAATCCTTTTCATCGTTAGTCCCCCTTTTATTTAAGCTTATTTATATGGTGCAGCCAGCTGCATCTTCACAATTAGTTTTTTCTGCTTCTCTGTCACAGCGATACTATCAACCAGGTAATAACTATTTAAACTACCCAAAGAATCAAGGAATTGCAAAAACTGGTTATAACTGGCAGTAAAATCTATTTGCAGTCCCAACCTACCCTGCCCATCAACCTGATTCATAGACCCAAGACTAATCCCATACCGTTTAAAGCTGGCTTCCACAAAGTTAATTAGCAGTCCAACCTGCTCTTCTTTAAAATATAATTTACTGACTTTTGTCTCCTTTATATTTGTTGCATTAGCCAGTTGAGCAGCCAGCTCAGCTTTAAGTAACTGTTGTTGCATAGTCACTATCTCCGCCTTCGTTCTAGCAATGGCAGCCAGTTGGGGATTAATCAATAAATGAGTAAAGAGAAAGTAGCCTATTAACAAGGCCGCTAAAAACATCAATAATTTTTCTCTGGAGGAAAAACCTATCATAATTGACCGGCCTCCTTGACCAAAAGGCAATTTATCTCAAAATCAAACACGGTGTCAGCATCCTGATCAGACTTTCTCAGCGACGCAAGATCAACGTTTTTAAAATTCCGGTCTTGCCTTATTTGCTCAATAAAGCTAATCAAACCTCCAGACTTTGGATCATCTAAAACCAGCCCTTTAATCCTTAAACTATTAGAATTATTGTCATAAGTTAAGTCGCGGAAATAAATCGCCGACGGAGTGTTTTTGTTAAGCAGATTCATCACCACAACAAAACGATCAATTTCTCCGCTTTGATTAAACCCTTGAGTCAACAGATTCTGCTCTTGCCCTCCGACAACAGCTTGATTTGTTTGGATGCCCAAGCTTTGTAATTTTTGCCTAAACATTTTGGCCCTTGTTTCTAAGTAACCCTGACGAATGATTAAGCCAACAGAGAAAGAAAGAATAATCAAGAAATAAACCAGAGCAACAAACCAATAAGACCAGATTTTTTTCAGCCTAAATAGCCAAGGATGCTTATATTCTTCCGGCAAAAGATCCAAATAATCTTTACTGGTTAAGGCCGCACCTAAGGATAAGGCTAAAAGGGGCAAAGCCTCAACAAAGTCTTTTTGTTCTGCAGTCACCGCAAAAGAAAAAGGCAAAATCTCCAGTTCCAACTCACGCTTAAAGTACTGCAACAGGTTTTTTGTCTTGACCAAACTGCCGGCCATATAAAACTTTAGAAATTCTGTCTGGTCCCCTGTTTCATTGCGGTAATATTCAAAAGTGCGCAAAATCTCTGCCCCAATTTTTTCCAGGGCGGGTCTCATCATAGCCATTATCCTGGAAGCAGGGATCCCTGTCTGCTGAAGATACTCATCCTCTTCCAAAGGGATCCCCAAAGTTCTTTTTAATTCTTCAGCCTTAGCAAAATCAATTTCATATTTCCCCTGCTCCGTCTGAACAACTCCCTCCATTGCATGAGCCAGGCTAGCCCCGCCCACCGTAAACTCACGAGCAAAAACAACCCGACCATTTTTAACCAAAACAATTACCGTAGATTGCTGACCAATCGAAATCAAAGCGTGCGGAGACTGGTCTTGACCCTGCAAGACTCCATTTAGGGCAGAAGAAAAGGGAATAATATTGATCATCCTAATCCCGGCTTGACTTAGCATGGCAGCAACTTCTCTAACATATTTTTTAGAAATTGCCGCCACAAAAAACAAAGACTTCCCCTTAAGGTTAGCGTCTGGAATACGATAATAGTTAATCACCGCATCTTTAACCGGAAAAGGCAACAGAGACTCAAGCTTGAAGTTCATGGCAGAAGGAATCTCTTTATCCTGCATCACTGGTAATTCCAATAATTTATAAAGCAACAGGGGGGAGCGGATGGTAACAACTGCATCACTGGCAGAAATTTTATTTTTCTTAAGGCAACCAGTTAAGGCCTGGGCCTGTTGCTCTTGATTACCGTCAGAAGGAAAAGGCTCAATCGCCCATTTAACAACTTTTGGCCCTGTTTTAAGTTGTTCCACTTCAACTAATTTAATACGCTTATTGCCAAAAGATATCCCCAAAATTTTTTTGGCCATTTTTACTCCTAAAACACGACATCTACGTGAGTAAGTTTACAATATAACCTAACCCCTTTCAAGTACAGTCTTGACAGTACAGTCTTGACAGTACAGTCTTGACAGTACAGTCTTGACAGTACAGTCTTGACAGTACAGTCTTGACAGTACAGTCTTGACAGTACAGTCTTGACAGCAATTGAATAAAGAGCAAGTTGATGCTAGAATTCCTGAAATTATGCCAAAAAAACCCGGTTTTTTACTGGTAGCCCTAATTATTATTATTGTTGTCTTTTCCATCATAATTTATGGCACTGTTGCCATGATCTCCCAAAACTTGTCCTTAAGTATAATTAGACTCGATAAAAGCAACGCATTAATAACCGCTCAATGTGGAGTAATGCAAGCAGCCTACCGAGTACAAAAGGATGGCAATTATACCAGCTGGAAAAATTTGGCTCCCTTCGGTAATAACCAAGTTTATTCATTCGAACTATTGAGCGCTGTCCCCGGATTTGAATATTTAAATGTCGATGCGTCCAGCTCAGAACTTAGTAATTATAATAAGCGAGTCAACTATTGGGTTGTAGAAAATAAAAGCACCACCGAAACTTACGCCATCACAGCAGTAAAAGTTGACTGGTCACCAACGAATCCGACTGAAAACTTTACCAAAATCGTATTTAATAATCTGCAACGTTGGCTAGGCAGTGAACCATCTGGCACAAAGGTCAACTTAACGCAAAATGTTCCTATCCCATATCCAAACATCCCTTCTGGCAATTGGATTCTCTTTGACACCAACATGTTAGGTCGAACAGTTACGGCAACTTTCTATTTAACAAATGGTGGAAATTTCACCGTACGTCTCTTTCCCGGCCCCCCAAATGTGCCAAACATGATCAAAAGCACCGGCAAAATCGTTAAAGGTAACTTAACAACCATGCGCAAAACCGTGCTGGCTAACTTTGAAGTCGAAAGCAACCCGGCTGAATACACTTATGTTGATGCCAGCGCTACACACATAGACCCATCATCTAAAAAAACCAAAAGAGATGTTATTAATTGGGACTTAATAAATACTAACCCGGCACAATACTATGAAATCACTGGCCTGCAAGCCTTTTGGACTGAAAAACCGACCAGACCATTAAGAGTGATTTGGCTCGACAATGCCCTTGTCTGGCAAGGCAGTGCAACCAGTGGCACTAAAATCGATTTCAACCAAACTTATATTTTTATTCCTGCCAACTCAAATAGAACCAACAACGTTTTACGATTTAACGCCGAGATTGATCTGCCCGGACAAGTTATTAGGGCGGCCTTCTTTACCAGAAATGGCTTAAGCTTTGAGGCCCAAGTTTATCCGGCCATTGCCCCAACCCTACCAACAGTCACAGAAGGCAATAGAATAAATATCATTAAATACAAAGAAACCAATAACCATATAATGCCATGAGAAAAAAAGGTTTTACTTTAATTGAACTAATACTCGCCATTGTAATCATTGGCTTCGTTATTACCGGATTAGCACTAACTTATCAACAGATAATTCAAGGCCTCATCTACAACTCCGAACTAAACAAAGTCACCAATATACAACAGCAGGTTTTTTCTCTGGCCAACAGCTTCCATTACGAGGATCCAGCCATTGCCGTACCAACTACCATTTTAGAACAAAACTATCTTAATTCTGGATACAAGGTGCGCATCGACATCGGCTATAAATTCATTTCTGCAAGTTACCATGATCTATACAATGTTAAAGTCTTTAGGGTTAGAATTTTCAAAAAAGGAACATCCCAAGTTATTACAGACACAAGAATGTTACGATTGGGAAAATTAAAATATGTCACATTTTAAACAATTAAAAGACAAAAAAGGTTTCACTCTAGTAGAAGTAGTTATTGCCCTAGCAATTACCGGGATACTGGTTACTTCTGGGGTCTCTTTTATTACCCCTTTTATTAAATTGTTCTTCTATGCCCCAGAACAATTACGTACAGAATATATTGGCAACCAAATTGTTGACAGCGTAATCGAAGGCAATCATGGCATTGAAGGTCTAGATACTGCCAAAATGATAAATTTCGCTAGTCAAGAAGTCATCATATATACCAACAATAATGATGAGGTCATCTTGCTAGAATGGGATCCAGCAACCGGAAAAATTCGACGCACCCTGCCTTCAGGCCAGGTTCAATTTCTGCCCATAGACACTCCAAATCACCAAATAAAAATTGCAGGGAGCGTCACCCCGGAAGTAATTTTTAAATACTTTAACAGTTTCAATAATCCTGTTCCAACTCCAATTAATGACCCCTGGTTATTATCAAGAGTTGAGCTAGACTGGGTGACTTATACGGGGACGAACAATAAGCATCAAACCAATTATCAAATACTTACCGGGGTACACATTAAAAAGAATAGCGACTAGAGCACTAGTGGGTGGAATAAAGTTTAATAGTATCCCACATCGGCAAGAAGACTCCCATAGCAAACAATAACACAAAAATTGCCATAACCAGAATCAAGAGCGGTTCAAAATAGGCCATTAGATTGGAAACAGTATAATCCGCTTCTTCGCTAAAATAATCCGCACTCTTTAGCAGCATTTTATCAAGGGAACCAGATCTTTCTCCCACGGCAATCATATGCACAGAGGTAACAGGAAAAAGCCCGGAACCCTTCATGGCTTGAGACAAACTAGTGCCCATGATTACTCGCTCGCGAATACTTAAAACTGCCCTGGCAATGACCAGATTGTCTGCTGTATCGGCGCTAATCTCCAAGCCATGCTCAATTGGCACTCCGCTGCTAATCATGGAAGAAAGCATGCGAAAAAAACGGGCGAGAGAAAGTTTTTTGATTAGTTTGCCAATCAGCGGTAACTTAAGCAAGAAGCCATCCCAACGCAGCCGACCAACTTTTGTGCCAATATACCAGCGTAATGAGAACAAAGCTAATCCACTCAAACTAATCAGCAACCACCAATAATTAACAATAACGTAGTTGAAACCCAGAAGAATCCTAGTGGGCAATGGCAGTTCAGTTTTAAAAGTACTAAAGACCGCACTAAAACGAGGAATAATAAAAGCAATCATCAAAACAAAAGCCACCGATAAGACACCAAGAATAATAGTAGGATAGCGCAAGGCATTTTTCACATTTTGGTAAAATTTAATGTCCTTTTCCAGAAAAGAAGCTATTTTATGAATTACTTCCTCCATTACCCCACCACCCTCACCGGCTTGCACCATAGAAATCATTAGGGGTGAAAAAGTTTGCTGGTGACGGGCTAAGGCTTCCGATAAGGTGGCTCCCAACTCAATTTCCGTTTTTAAATTGGCCACAACACTTTTTAAGCAGCCTTCTGACAACTGTTCTTCAACGGCTGCTAAACTTTCAAAAATAGTGACGCCGGCAGAGATTAAAACCCCCAATTGTTTAAAAAATATCAATAGGTCATTGTTGTTGACATGGCCACCCCAATTAAGCAATAAACCGGAAAAATCAACCAGCAATCCCTTAGCGGAAATTTCAGTAGGAAAGAGACCTTGGGCTGTTAATTTCTTGGCCGCTTCCTGTTGAGAAATAGCTTCAAGATCTCCCTGGATCGGCTCTCCAAAAGCATCTCTGCCTTTATAGTTAAATTTGCTCAAGCTCAGTTACCCTCAAAACCTCATCTAAAGAAGTAATTCCAGCTTTAACCTTTTCCAGACCATCCAGAAAAAGCGTTTTCATACCCTGGCTAACAGCATACTTTTTGATTTCATCAACCCCAGCCTTACTCCCCACCATTTTTCTGACAGTTTCATCTGTGATCAAAAGCTCAAAGATACCACAACGTCCCTTGTAACCCGTGTTTTTACAAGACTTACAACCAACTCCACGATACATCACTTTTAAGTCGGGAAATCTCTCTTTTATATTCTCGGGCACACCGACCTCTTCTTTACATTTAGTGCAAATCACCCGCACCAAACGCTGAGCCAAAACAGCTTCTACCGACGATGAGATCAAAAACGGTTCTACCCCAACATCAATTAATCGGGTTAGAGCACTAACTGCATCATTGGTATGCAGAGTAGAAAGAACCAAATGTCCGGTCATCGCTGCCTGAACAGCAATTTCCGCTGTTTCCATATCACGGATCTCTCCAATCAAAATAATATCAGGATCTTGCCGCAGGATAGAACGCAGAGCAGAAGCAAAAGTAAGGCCGGCTTTAATATTGACCTGAGCCTGAGTGATCCCAGCCAACTCATATTCAATAGGATCCTCAACTGTAATGATGTTCTGTTGTTTATTGTTGACCTCCGATAGAACGGCATATAAGGTAGTAGTTTTACCAGAACCTGTTGGCCCTGTGACCAAAACAACTCCATGGGGTTTATGAACAACCTTTCTAAACTTAGCCAGATTTTCATCAGAAAACCCAATGTCTTTTAAAGTTAATAAGATAGCTGACTTATCAAGAATACGCAAAACAACCTTTTCTCCATAAACAGAGGGAAAGGTTGAGACACGAAAATCCACTGTTTTTTCCTTCTCCAAACGAAAGCGGCCATCCTGGGGCACACGTGATTCGGAGATATCCATACTAGACAAAACCTTTATCCTAGATACTATTGGCGACAGCATGAACGGTGGCAAGGTAACAACTTCATGCAAAATACCGTCAACACGATAACGGATACGGACATCTTTTTCTTCCGGTTCAATATGGATATCAGAAGACCGCTCATTAAGCGCCTGGGCAATAATTAAATCGACCAGTTTAACAACCGGGGCATCGGCAGAAGTACTCTGACCAACTTTTGACTGGTTTTTAGTTCTTTCATAGTCTTTGATTAGGTCTTCAACTACGCCGGCTATGCCATAGTATTCAGCAATAGCCAACTCAATCTCTTTTTCTTTGCTTTTAACAATGGAAATATCCAACTTAGTCAGACTGCGCACTTCATCCAAAGCCACAATATTGCGGGGCTCCGCCATGGCAACCGTTAATTTTTTGCCCACAGTAAAGAGAGGAATTAGTTTGTATTTTTCCGCTACTGAGGCGGGAATAAGCTTTAAGACCCTGGGGTCAATAGTGTAGTCACTTAACTCAACGTCAGGAACATCAGCACGGCCTTTAAAATCTATCATAGAAGCAAATATTATCTTTTTTTAGTCGGCGAGTCAAACTATTTAAGCAGGGTTTTAATCTTTTCCAACAAAACATCAGGGTCAAAAGGCTTATTAATATAGGCATCAGCCCCCACTTCTTCCCCAGCCTTACGATCTTCTTCTGAAGCCTTAGCGGTAAACAAAATAATGGGAATACTGGAGTATTTTGAGTCAAATTTAAGCAAGCGGCAAACATCAAAACCCTCCATAACCGGCAGCATGAGATCTAAAATAATCAGGTCTGGCTTCTCACTGCGTGCTTTGGCTAAGGCTTGACCGCCATCATAAGCGGCCAAAACCTCATAATTATTAATTTCTAAAAGCATTTTAATCATTTCCACCTGGTCTGGCTCATCATCTACAACCAGGATCCTTTTCTTATTCATGAAGTTTCTTTCCCATCTAAACAGACGCCTTTAGCTTTAGGGAGACTAAAAGTAAATTTGGTCCCTTTCCCCAATTCTGATTCCACCCAGACTTTTCCACCATGCATTTCAACCAAGGCTTTGCTAATAGCAAGTCCCAAACCAGTCCCTTTAATCCCCGGACCGGCAACCCGACCAAATTGCTCAAATTTGGAAAATAATCTGGGGATATCAGCCTTGGAAATGCCTTCTCCAGTATCAGCCACACTAATCTCGATAAACTTACTATTTTCACTCTCAAGGATAGATAACGAAATCCTCCCCTTCTCAGGTGTAAATTTAACAGCATTGGCAATTAAGTTCGTCAGAATCTGCTCAAACTTATCAGGATCAGCGTCAACAAACAATTCCCGGGCAGAAGATTTAACTGGTTGTATACTAATTGACTTTTCATCAGCATTCCCTTGCAACTGTTTTACAATTTCAGACGTTTTAGCTACCACATCAAAGGCCTGGCACCTTAACTCAATCTTACCGGCCTCAATTTTAGAGATATCAAGCAGATCGTTAATTAGGCGTGTCAGACGATCAATGTGTCTGGCAGAAGTAGAGAGAATCTTATTCTGATTGTCATTGATATTGCCATAAGCCCCATTAAGCATCAGCAAAACCCCTTGCTTAATAATTGAAAGCGGGGTGCGCAATTCATGAGAAACAGTTGAAACAAACTCTGTTTTCATCCGATCAACTTCTTTTGTCTGAGTCACATCCCTCAACACCGTCACTGCCCCAAGAATTTTACCGTCATTATCTTTAATCGATTCAATATCAAAGCGAACAATCTTCTTAGTCGGTTCGTTAACGGTAATTTCCTTGGTAATTAAGTCCCCATTACCAGACAAAACTTTTTTTAGCCAGGCTCGTGCCTTAAGAGGCATGTGTTTAGCTCGACCATCTTGAAAATGATCAAGCACATGATCAATATCAAGCTTTTCCTGATCAGCCATGCCCAGCATTTTCTTGGCCGAAGGATTAATAACCACCAGTTCCCCAACTTCATCGGTCAGGATAATTCCTTCAACCATCGCCTCAACCATGCGATCCATCTTGTTTTTTTCGGCTGCAATCACTTCTTGCAACCGCTGGATAGCCGAAGACATCTGATTGGCAATAGTGTGCAACAAACGCAAATCGTTGCGGGAAAAGGCTTTTTCTTGCCTCGAACTGATGCTTAACATGCCGATACTCTGATCCTTAACCAAAATCGGCACATTTAAGAAGGAACCCACGTTATTGGCCTCATCAAAAACAGCGTCATGGCTGATAACTTCAGAAATTTCCAAGTCATCTTCTTTGACCGATTTTGGAATCAAAACATTGATAGCCTGAAAAACAATGCCTTTAATACTCTTCATAAATTCAGCAGAAACAGGTTTTAAGCGTTGCACATACATGCGGCCACTGTGCTTAGCTTGGGGTTTGTCGTTTAGGAGCAAAAGGGTGGAAACATCATAGTCTAAAATCTTGGGTAGAAAACCCATGATCAAACGGTCAATTTTTTCATAATCCATGATATAGCTGATGGCATTGCTAACATCGTAGAGAACTGTCAGCTCATAGACCCTTTTTTCATCTTCTTTACGCAGGGTTTTGTTTTCCAAGATCAAACTCTTTTTCTCGTTTAAATCTTTGAGGGCAAGGTAAAATAGAATACCAAAAATGATGACTAAAAGTGCTTGTAAAATAGAATAATAGATAAATGTGTTCATTGTCGCCTTGTGCGTATTCTAGCAAAGCTTTTAGGGGTTAGCAATTCCAATGTCTCTCACGACAATTTTGCCAGCTGTTTTTTGTCCTTGGCGTTTATAAAAGCCTTGTTTGGCAGCAACAAAAGCAACTGTTTTTGTAGCTTTGACTGCCACACTCCGCCCGGCATTTTCCATTAGGATGATTGAGGGGATCCCAAACTTTTTTGGGCCAGCTGGTCAAACTTCTTGGCTTGGGCAACGGAGATTGTTTTCATACTCTTTGTTTGGCCAACTCGAGTTGATTGTGATAATAATCAAGCGTTTCTTTAACCGGTTTACCACGTATCACGATATCAGCAAAGGCTTCGTTAATATACTTAACGTAATCATCCCAATAATAGACCTCTTTACAAAAGACCCCGGATTGCATAGCTTTGTTGACTGACTCAAAGTGCGGTTTCATCCAAGCAGGAACAGTTTCATAAGCATCGGTACGCAGACTCGGCCAACCCAGCTGAGCCGCTAATTTTTCCTGAACGGCTCTGGACTGCAAATATTTAACAAACTGCAAAGCTAACTCTTGTTTTTTACTCCCTTTGGGAATACCCAACATTTCTCCGCCAATTAAGTGAGCTTCTTGTGATGGCCCGGCAAAACCAGGGTAAGTAGCAATGTCTTCCTTGGCATATTGTTCAACAATAACTCGCAGACCTGAGGGCCAATTTTGCATTAGATAAGCAGAATCTTGAGCCAGGTATTCGTTGGAGGTATCAGCGTTAGCATGGATAGAATCGGGCGAGAGATAAGGCCAGAGGCTCTGCAAAAAAGCCAAAGTATTGATACAGCCCTCATCATTAATTGTCAGCGGATTTCCACCCGCAGAAATAATCCATTCGTAGAGTTGAGTTGCAGTTGGAACCCCACCATTGGCTTTAAAGATAATTTTACCGGCGCCTTCTTTTTGCTTAAAAATTCTGGCTACCAGGTAAAGTTCGCTCCAATTACGTGGTGGTTCTAACCCGTATTGCTTAAATTTATCGGCATTATAATAGGTGATTTGGACAATAGGTCGGAAAGGGAGAAAGTATAAGCGAAAGTCAAATTCCCCTGCTTTAACTAAACCAGGAACAACTGTTTCTGGAAGTTCTTTTTTAAAATCGGTCAGATCTGCAACCAAGCCCCTGTTGGCTAAATATTCCAGCTGCATATTATCTTGAGCAAAGAGATCGATTTTAACTTTTCTGGATTTAACCTGAGTTTCCAACACTCCCGGCAAATCAGCGGCATTAATTTGAATGGCCTCAATTTTGACACCATGAAGTTTTTCAAAAGGAGGAAAGACAACCTCGCGCATTACTTTCCACTCAGCTTCTCCAAGACCCATGACAATATTTAGTTTTGGTTTGGGTGAACCACAACCGGTGGTAATGAAGAGCAGAAACACTAGCAGTAAAAAACTATACTTGCGCATAAGCAGTAATTATATAACAAAAGCTACGGGGTTAAAACTCCATTAGAAAAAATGACCGTATAGGCTTTCCCCCTTTTGATTAGGGTAATTTTATCGTTGGGCGGAATTGCAACTCTCAACCATCTTTGAAAATCTTTTTTATAACGAGAATTAAGCGCATACCTCATCATTTCAGGAGACAATAAATCAAGCTCAACATATTTTTTCCCAGGAAACATACCAGCAAAACTAACCCCCTTGCGAGCATTGTAAATATCATTGCGAGAAGTTCCACTAAAAGAAACGACCTTAAATCCTTGCTTAAGCAACGCAACCGCTTTTTCTCCTGCTCGTTCAGTCGTTTTCATAGCTAACAATTCTAACAACCCTGGCTCAGTATTAGTAAGTACCTTAGGAACAGCTTTCACTTCTTGATCATTTCTCCATGGACCGCCCCCATAAAGTTTTACAACCACTCCCCCCTTCCTCCATCGTCTTACTTCTTGCGACAAAATCCGTAAACCAGGAATATTCATGTGTTCTTGGGGATAATATTGTTCGTCACCCAACTCTTGTCCAGTTACTAAATAGGACTCAATTGCTTTGTCCGCTTTTCGATCTCCATATAGTCCTTCAATCAAATAGTGATTGAAACCATTAATCCACGCTATCCGCAAAGCCCTTTTAGCAAATAATGTTAATGTTGTTTGTTGCTTACTTTCTATCTGCTGATTCCTCTTGGGATGAATCTCTCCAAGAGCAAGATGGTCAGGTTTTTCATCATGAATAATTTTTACCAAGGCATCTTCAAAAGAATTGCAACGAAAATACTGTTCTCCAGATACTTTCGTTTGAGCTTGAATAGCAGCAGAATTATTAGGTTGAACTAACTCACAGCCAGACATAGATAACCCTCCGGTGTTCTACTTCTACTTCGGAGGTTTATCAGATAAATTTCACTCTTTCTAGCATTTTTCTCAAAGAAAAAGGGACATTCAGTTGCCTGAATGTCCTTTAATTTATCTTAAGAAGAACTTATTTTGAAGGTGGTGTTGCTACCTTACTATGATCGCTGCCATCATTCCCCTTAGCTTGCGCTAAGCGTACTTTAAAATTACTAGAAACGTTTCCGTCTTTCAATTCAATATAAAGATCTGCCAAAGCAGGATTACTTATCATTCCATCAAGAGCTTTTGAATCATCAGTAGGAGCAGCAACTTTAGCAAAAGCTACAACTTGACCAACATACTTTTTAATCTGAGCCACTTTATTGGTAGCTTCCCCAGTATTGGTTCCGGCTAAAGCCCTTATCTCCTTTTCAATCCTTGTTGCAAGAGCGCTCATCCCTCTGGCTCTTATTTTAGCAAGCAGATTAGATAACCCTTTAGTTCCGGTCAATTGCTTCCCAACCTCAGCCAAAGCAACTATATCATTGTCTCCATTCACCAAATCGGCGATCCCCCCTGTCCTATCTAGATCAAGAATACCCTCGAAATCAGAGACCTTTGTAGCGATAGCCTTGCCAACAAGCTGGGCTAAAGGGTCTTTTTCTGCTGTCAAAGAACTTGCTAAGGCTTTATATTGTGCAACCTTTTGCTGAGCTTTATCCGCTGCTTTTTGTTCTGAAACAGCCTGGGCACTGCTTAGTTGCTGCGCTGTTCTCTCAAGCCCCTGTTTGAGATATCTTAAATATGATTTATCTCCAACATTTTGAGCAACTGTTTTTAAAACATCTGCCTTAGTTGAAGCGTATGTTTCAGCATAACTTCCACTTAATCCCTTACCAACCTTCTCTGTAAAGCTATCAAAGCTTTTTTTTGCTTTTTCATTAACTGCTACTATTACTTTAGCCGTAGGTCTGTTAACTGTGAGGGCTTGCAAACCTTGGTTAGTATAAGGTCCTAAGATATCTGCTAACTTAACTTTACCATCAGCACCTTTATGTTTGAGTCCATTTGCAAAGAGAGGCACAAAGGCAGCAAAGGTCGGAAATTTTGTTCTTTTTGCTATAGGAGTCCCTCTGTCAAACTCCTCCGAAACAAACCCATCTCGCTGAGGCTTAAAGGCCCCCATTTCGTATGCGTCACGAAGTGTAGCATAAGCCTTTCTAGCCATTTGATTAACATTGCCAGAATTACATTCAGAAAGATCTAAGGAGATATTTTCTCCATCATCTATCAAGGGAAGATAGCTTGTCTTTTTATTAGCACTTGAATTGGAAACTAAGGGACCCTGACCTTGAATATTTTCTACCATCTTTTGTTCCTCCTTTAAGGAATCTATAACAGTTGACCCGCTACATATCTATTATCGTAACAATTAGGCCAAAACTTGCACGGAAACCAAGATTCTCCAGACAGCCTGACCTCCTGACTGCCAGACTTCCTGACGAAATCCCTAAAAGTCTGGTGGTCTTGCAGTCCAGCAGTCCGGCAGTCCGGCAGTCTTTTATTTTGCGTACCTTGATTACTATATATAATGTATAATACACACATGATTACCCCACAAAAAGAACAAACCCTGGAAATTCGCTTAAAGTCGTTAAAAATCAATAAAAACGAGGTCGTTGAGAAGTTTATCCGCTCTGGCGGCCACGGGGGACAAAATGTCAACAAAGTCTCAACGTGTGTCTATCTCAAACACCTCCCCTCCGGAATTGAAGTTAAAATGTCACGCGAGCGCTCCAGAGCTATAAATCGCTTCCTGGCCTGGCGTTTGCTAGCTGATAAAATTGAAGAGAGGCTTCTTGGTCTTAGAAGCAAGAAACAACAGGAAATTGAAAAGAAGCGGAGGCAGAAGAGGAAGCGTTCCAAACGGGCTAAAGAGAAAATGCTTGGGCAGAAGAAGAAACAGTCGGGCAAGAAAAGGTCGAGGAAGATTCAAGCCGAGGACCTATTCTAAAAAGTAGTGCGGTAGTACAGTCTTTTCTCTCTAACCCCATAAGTTTTTGCCTTTAACTGCCTTACCGTCCCCTCATTTTTAATCACCACATCTGCTATTTTTAGATAATCTTTGTGCGGCAGTTGGGCATTGATTCTTTTTAAGGCAACTTGTTTTGACAGCCCTTTTTTCAGCAATCTTTTTAATCTAGTCGCTTTACTGGCCATCACTACACAAACTTCGTCAACAACATCAAGAAGGCCAATCTCTTTTAAAACCGCCGCATTAACAACAATCTGTGTTCCGAGTTCCGTGTTCCTTGTTCCTTGTTCCTTAAGAATCGCACGGATTTTTTCTTTTAAAGCCGGATGAACGATTTTATTGAGCGTTTGAAGTTTGTGCTTATTGCTAAAAACAATTTCTGCTAGTTTGCGCCGGTTAATTTCTCCACCGCGTTTTAATATTCTGGAGCCAAATTCTTTAACTATGGACCGCCAGACTGTAGATTGCGGAGGATATAAAGAATGGGCTAATTTATCTGCATCAATGATGTAAGCGCCCTGTTTAGCTAAAAGCTTAGCCACAACATCCTTGCCTGCCCCTATTGGCCCAGTTAAACCGATTATCTTTGTTTTAGACTTAGGACTTAGGACTTCGGACATAGGACTAATTATATAACAAAACTTGACAAAGAAGCCAAGCTTCAATAAAATTCATTTAATGCTAAAAATAAAACGAACCATACTTTTGTTAATGGTCTTAATTTTTGGCACAACCATCACTTTTGCCGCTGACGTTAACTTTCCCTACAGCAGTGTCCGCTTAAAATTTTCTACCAGTCAAGATCCCTACCCTGGTTTGGGCAATTATTATTCTACCCTGGCGCAAGGAATGAAAACCAGCCTCTGGAACCCGGCTTCTTTAGGTAAACTCAAAGTCACAGATGTCTCTTTAGGGATCAGCTCTGCTTCTAAGACCGGAACATTTCTGAAAACTGTTAATGTTACTGAAATGAGCGGCAACCTACAGAATAATGGTAGCACAGCTGGACAGTACGGCATCTTTTTTCGTCCTTTAAGTAGCATTGGCTCAGGCATCTCCACCAGGGAGGTTGAGATTCAAACTTCCTCCACCACTAAAACAGAAAACGCCGGTTTAGATTTCTCCTCTGCTATTAGAGTCAACGATTGGCTCTCTTTTGGCATAGCCACCAACAACCCGCTGGAAATGGAGCTGGAAACAGCCGGTGATTTCCCGGTGGTAGCTCGAACAACTACCAACCTATACGGGCAAACAATGGATGAAATGAAAATAACTAATAATGGTAAATTACAATACACCTACAGTTCCGGCGGTAGCACCATTACTTACGAAAGCGTTAGCAGCCTCTGGTCAGGCTTTTTATCTCAAGAAGTTACTGTTCCTGTTACCTCGATTAGCAGCATGAGAAACAGTTACCAGCTGCAAAGCCCCTACATGGGCACAGGCGCTATCAACCTGGGTAAACTATATCTGGGACTAAATCTAATTCCAATTTCTGCTACAGCTAATATCAGCAATAATGTAACCAGCATGGTCAATTCTGATACAGAAGACCAATTTCTTTATGTCCCCAACTTTGATCCCAATAACGAGTCGGATTTAGCCAACTGGATTAATGATCAAGATAAATATGGCACTACCAATGGTTATAAACGCAAACAGCTCTTAACTCACGCAGGAGAGATCGTGGCCACAACTACTTATCGCGGTTTTTATTCTGCCAGCGCAGCCCGCTTTGATATCGGCGGCATGTATGACGTTAATGATTGGTTAACGATTGGCATGGCCATGGAAAACCTTGGCGGAGCCAACCTTAATTTTCAAGGCAGCAACATCGCCTCTTATGTGAATTACCGCGATGTTAATACAGCCGAAACAGAAAACATTTCCGATATCTTCCAGCCTGGCGGCAGCTCAACACTGGATCCCTTAACCGATCAATGGATCAGCACAACAGAGGTTTCCGGCACAAAACTTGCCCTGGAATCACAAAAAACCTACGAGTTGCCCAGAAAAACCAGAATAGGCTTAACTCTCAAAAGACCATTTTTAATTGCCATTGATTACGAACAGAACCAAAATCAAATAAAATATAACTATCAAGAAAATAGCCTTGATAAAGAAATAGTTATTAGCAATATTAATTATCTCCGTCTTGGTTTTGAGTTTCATCTTTTCAGCCGCTGGCGTCTGGGCACTACCTTGATGTTTAAACCAACTGTAACAGGACTGACCAGCGAAGCTCAAGACAGCTTAAACAGTGCCTTTGGTATGTGGGTCTTACCAGTTAAGATTGATCTAGGCAATGAGTTTAGTGCCTGGGGCACCACCATTGGTAATTCCTTTGGTTTTAACGCCCAATCTATTATCAACTATTTACAATTTGATCACCTGAATGTTGATCTGAGCAAAATAGTTTATTTTAATAGTTATGTAATCAAAGGTAATTGGCGGTTTTATTATCTCACCCAGGTTGACCCAATAGCCACAGCCACTGCTTATGGCTCTAAGACCCCGGCTGCCGGACAAACAAGAAGCTTTGAAATCTCAGACTTAAGATATATTCAAACTGTAGGAGCAACGTATGCGTTCTAAGATAATGATCAATGACCAATTAATAATTAACAATGAAGGTATAAATTATTATAATAATGTGCCGAAGGCACTCATCCATTTGACATTGGTAATTTGTTCATTTGTCATTATTGCCTTGGGACTCCCGTCTCAAGCGGCAATTATCACCAACCCCGAACTAACCAGTCTCTCCGATACTACTATGGCTATTACCTGGTCAACCACCGATGAAGCTGCCAGCACGGAATTACTCTGGGGAATCAGTGAGCTAAGCGAAACCTCAAGCCAGGCTGGAACAACGATGTATCACTACGCAGAACTCTCTGGACTGTATCCTGACACAACCTATAAATACAGAGTAAAATCCGGTACAACTTATTATCCCGCCCAAACTCAAGAAGCCTTAACCTTCACAACACTAGCCAGACCTAGTGGCGAATACCTTTTTAGCTTTGCGGTCATGAACGATCTGCGTTATGCCGAAACTAAAACCAGCACCCCAAGTGCTCGCGGTATTCCCTATGAATATTGCGCTGAAATAGTTAGCTCTGAAGTTTCAGATATCAACAATCACGGGGTTGCCTTTACTGTTGTTAACGGCAATCTGACAGAAAATGCCGGGATCTACGGTGATCAACTCGGAGCCAACGTTAAAAATCGTTTGGAAAATTTAAGCGGGGCCGGCGACCTGCCTTCAAATCAAGGCTATAAATATTTACCTACCACCGGTTACGAAGACAAAACGGCCACCTACTCAACCGACTGGCTCACAGATGGTTTTATTCCCTTAACAGCAGATCCAGGCTCAAGTGAAAGTCGTTATGGTTTTGTAGCCGCAGACAATACCAAAGATTCGATTTTAAATTATCAGTTTAAATACAAATATTACAATTTAATCTTTTTAGATTCTGCCCAAGCTACTTCCGGCACTGGCCTAGCTAGCTTGGAATCAATTTATGGCTATCTTTCTGCCGAAGCTAATTCAAAAACTTTTGTTTTCATGAATTTCCCTGCTTATGACCCATTTGACACAACCACAAAAGATTATCCGGTTGCCCTCCCCACAACGGAAGTGTCTGGCGGACTTTGCATTAGCAATGCCGCAGCCTTCCGCGCTACGCTGGAAAGTTTTACCACCAGTGAAGTCAAAATTGTGGCCGGAGTAATTTCCGGTCATCTTGGCGACAACTATAAACGCGACATTAACGGAATTTCTTACATCAGGCAGGCACAAGCAGTTGGTTATCCGACCGGTTATTCAATCTACAAAGTTTATAACAACGGATTTATTAAAACTTTTTACAAAACCACTGGCCGCGATGGTTTAGACAAACCATATTATGAACACGCTCGTGATAAAATTGCTGGTGAAGGAATTTTACTCAAAGAGGTTCTCACCCAATTCTGGCTCGGTTCAAGCAGTTACAGAAATTTCACCAAAACCTATGCTTTTATCCCTGGCATTCCCCCTAGCGTCTCATACACTAACCCAGTCAGCGCAGAATCAGCTGTCGCTTTGAACGGCCCCATAATCGTCAAATTCAGCAAACGCATGAATGACCAAAACCTTAACAACTGGCTAACGATTAGCCCGTCAGCAGGCACAATTACCGCCAGCTTCCTTGATTCGGATCGAACAACTTTAAAAGTCAGCCACAGTAGTGATTTTACCCAAGGAGTAACCTACACCGCTACGCTTGATAGTACTTATGTAAAAGATGAAGGCTTAACAGCGCTGGCGGCAGATTATACTTTTACTTTTGATACAACTGGAGGCATTCAGGATACTACTCCACCTAGCGCAGAGGTTAATCCCCTGCCTAACAATGTTACCACTGATCCCTTTCCTTCTTTTACCGGCTGGGCTACTGATGAAAGCGGAGTAGTTAATGTGGAATATCGTTTTGGCAGCTCCGGAACCTGGACAACCAGCGAAGCCCTTGATGGCAGCTTTGGCGGTTCCACAGAAGCCTTTAAAGTGACAGCCTCTTCTGCTCTATCAACCGGTTCCAAACAACTTTGGTTAAGAACAACTGACGGCGTTGGCAACGTCTCTTCAGAAGGCTTTCTCGCTTATAGTTTTACAGTTGGCGGTCAAAAACCGAGCATCAGCCTAACCATCGACGAATCAACCATTTATCCCGGAGACTCGATCAGCCCTACTCCCAAAGTTGAGATCACGGTTATTTCTGTTAACTCCCTCTCGTCAGGATTCATTACCATTGCCGGTTCTCAAAGTGCTTTATCTTTTACTAATACTGACACAAATTACTACGCTACCCACGAAGTCAGCGCTGCCGCTGCTCTAAGTGATGGCATTTACACTATAACAGTCGAAGCTTTTGATAGTTTGGGCCAAGGCTCTACCTATGAAGCCACGCCGCTTTATGTTCAAACCGGCAGTGAGGTCGCAATTCAAGACCAGCCGCTTAATTTTCCTAATCCATTTGATCCTGGCACTCAAAGCACCTCTATTGGTTATTCCCTTTCTAAGCCGGCAGACATAACTTTAGCCATTTTTGATCTGGCCGGCAACATGATCGTCAGAAACACCTATGCTTCCGGGGCTGATGGCGGCAAGGCCGGCTACAACGAGGTCGGCTGGGATGGAAAATCAGGCACAGGAGCCTATGTTGGCAATGGTATCTACATTTACTTAATTATCGCCAACGGAAAATTGGTCCAAAATGGTAAAGGAAAAATAACTGTATTTAAAAGATGAGATTAAAACTGCTAATTGTTATATTGATAAATTGTTGTCTGGCACTGCCAAGTTTGGCGGTCAGCGGAATAACTCTCGATCCCTCCCGCTCCCTCTTTGCCGCACGTCAACTCGGTATGGGGGGGGTCTCAATTTCTTTCTCCGACGACGCTAACGGAGTATTTTCTAATCCGGCTGGATTAGCAATGATTAAGCTCCCTCAATTAACCGGGGCTTCCCGCAAACTTATGCTTGATGAAACAGAATATGTTCACACTGCCTGGGCAATGCCAACAAAATGGGGAGTTTTTGGTCTTGGTTATGTGGCTATGGGCACTGGTGGTTCATTGCCAACAAAACGAGATCCTGCAACCAACAGGATCGTTATTGACCCTAGCAGTGAAGCAACCAGTTATAGTAATAGCGCAATTGCTCTCTCCTATTCTAAAGCCTTGCAACAGAATCTGGCAGTTGGTGCAAATCTAAAATTATTCACCCAAGCTATTGGCGGTGGTATGTCTAGCCAGGCCACAGGAACAGGTATTGATTTAGGCGCTGTTTATCAGCCGAACAACTGGTTAACTGTGGGAGCTAATTTACAAAACATTGTCAGCGGCGGTTTAAAATGGACTGGTGGTTCAGAAGATAAAATTGGTGGTTATTACAAGCTCGGCAGTAAAATTAATATCCTTGGCCCAGAAAACCAGGCCTTGAGAACTAACCGGCAAAAACTTGATCTTGGTATTGATATTGATCTGCCCAACAATGTTCTGGCCAGGGAAAATTCTTTGCTCTATCATTTGGGTTTAGAATATTTTCCTGTTAACAACATCGCTCTTAGAGCCGGCTTAAATCAAGATGGCAATGGCTCCGGGATAACATATGGGATTGGCATCATCAACGGCGGCTTTAGGTTTGATTATGCCTATGTAGACAGGCCAGGAATACCAGGAGATGCCCCCCACTACTTCTCTCTATCATACATTGGAGAAACCAAGGAATTTGTTTCCACCCAAGTCAAGGAGAAAGAAAGCCGCCTTAAAATCAACTCACCCAAAAACCGGACGATCACCAACCAAGCCAAGATTGCTGTTTCTGCGGAAGCTTACAGCAAAGTTGTTCTTGACCAAACAACTATCTGGCAGGTAACTGCTATTTCGGAAACCCAGGAAGTGAAAGAGATTACCAGGATCGGTCAGATTGATGCTGTGTATCTAAACGGCAAAGAAATTACCCCAAATAAAAACATCAACACCACAGCTTCCCTGGAGGTGGGCAGAAATATTATTCTGCTGATCGCCACTACATCCCCTGAAGTTTTCCCGGGCAAAACCAGCCCGGAAGCCTCTACTGCTTCTGGAGAAGTAGTCGTACTGCGTTTTTATCCCTTCACTGACACGCCAATGACCCACTGGGCTATTGAACCAATTGCCCTGTCCGCAACCCTGGGCCTGATCAATGGTTATCCGGATGATACTTTTAGGCCTAATAAGGGGATAACACGAGCTGAATTAGTGACCTTACTAGTCCGTAGTAAAGGCCTGCGCCTTGATAAACAAATTGAATTCACAAATTTTGCTGATGTTCCCGCCAATAGCTGGGCAGCTAAATTTATCAGCTATGCCAGTGAACACGGCCTGGTAACGGGCTATCCCAACGGTACCTTCCAACCTAATAAAGTTCTAACCAGAGCAGAGGGAATCACTATCTTTAGTCGCTATGCCGAACTTAGTCCTGAAGCAGAGGCTAAACTTCCCTACTTCCCTGACCTGCCGGAAAATTATTGGGCCGGCAAATACATAGCCCCTGCTTACAATGCTGGGCTCCTTGATTACCTGAAAGACAAGGAGTTTGAACCGACTGAATCATTCACCCGCGCAGAAGCCTGCGAAATTCTCTATAAGACACCAATGATTAAAGAAAAAGTTGAAGAATTCTGGCAAACAGGGGCGATTCAGACTGACTTTAACAAAAAAACTAGTTCAATAGAAGCTGGCGTCATTAATACAAACACTTCTACCTCCGAAGTAGAAATATATTCTGCTACTCCCGAGGTAGAAACACAATTGCCCAGCTTAGAGATGAAAACAACAATCCCTAAAAACGTTGGCCCAGATAATTTGGAAACAGAAACTCTTTAAACTTAACTTTTCATATTAGTAACTCCATACTCTTTCCCATCCGTCCTAATAACCACCGCCCCATCCTGATCTGTGCGATATAATTTTATGCCCTTTGTCTTAAATTTATCTAGGGTCACTTTATGCGGATGACGAAACTTGTTTTTCCTGCCGCAAGAAATAATTGCTGCCTTTGGATTAACTGCTTCTAGAAAAGGAGGCGAAGTTGAAGTTCGACTGCCATGATGGCCAACCTTCAAGATAGTCGAAGCCAAATCGGAAGGACTAAAATGCTCCAAGATTCGCTGCTCCCCTTCTTCCTCATTATCACCGGTAAACATCATAGAAAACTTGCCATACTGTAAGCGAAAAACAATTGAATTGCTATTTGAGTCAGAATTTGTCCCTTCAAGAAAAGGTAGCGAAGGATGGAAAATGTTTCCGGATAACCCCTTATCGAAGTTTATTTGCGCCCCTGCCCTAGCTAACCCATATTTGATCTTATTTTTCTTTATCAGCCGGAGAAAGTTTTGATAAGACTTAGACTCATACGGCAAACCACTATCAAGAACCTGTTTAAATTTTATTTGGGGGAGTAATTCTAATATTCCACCTAAGTGATCACTGTGGCCATGGGTTAAAACCACCAAATCTAGGCTGCTAATTCCCCTGCGACGCAAGAAGGGCAACACAATCCTATCCCCCATCTTAAACTCTCCCCCATCAATTAAAATATTCTTTCCGGACGGCGATTCTATAAAGATCGAATCCCCCTGCCCCACATCTAAGACCGTAATCACTAAGTCACGACTGGAACCAACAAAGGCCAATTTCCAAACAAACAAAGCAAGGACAGCCAAGACTAAAAGAGAAATCCGAAATTTATCTATCTTAGGAAATTTGCCCCGACGCAAAACTTCAACCAAGCCCACCAAACCAAGATAATAGACAATAATCAAAAAAGGTCCTGGGGGAGCAAGGAAAACCTGAGCAAAGGGGAGACTGGCCAGGCTCGTAACAACAAGATGCATTATCCAGATCAAGACTAAATTAGCACTATTTAACAACTCACCCAGAGGGAGAAAGATTACACCCAAAACAGAAGCCACAAATCCCAAAATCACTACCACGCTAATCCAGGGGAGTAAAAATAGATTGGTTATCACCCCAATTAATGAGGCCTGGCTAAAATGAAACAAGGTTATTGGCATAGTTACCAGCACCGGCGCCACAGCTGCAGCCAGAAGATTCGCCCAAAAGTGAGGTAGATAAATTTTTAATCGCCCCACAAAAACAGGCGCAATATATACAAAAGCCCAGGTAGCCACAAAAGAGAGTTGAAAACCAACATTAAAGAGATTCTCAGGATTAAATAATAATATTATAAAAGCTGCAATAGCCAAACAAGTATAAGCTTCTTTTTCTCGTTCAAAGAGAAAACCGACCAACATGATTTCCGCCATAATCGCGGCTCTAAGTATAGAAGGACCAAAACCTGTCATCAAAGCATAGAGCCAGTTAACCAAACTCACTACTGTCCCAACGTTGAGGGGGCAAAAGTGCTGTAATGCATGACAGGTAAGGGATATAGGGAAATTATGAGTGTAGTCGATTTGAAATCAAAAGGTCATACTTTCAGGGGTAAAAACCTGGAGGCAATGATATATGAATATTGGGACAACTTTGTTTGCTCAAGTTATGGATTTCATTTCTTGGCGGGATTTTCAACGCTGCGTAGAACGTTATTGTGGGAACCGCAAAGTGAAACGGTTTTCGTGTTGGGATCAATATCTATGTATGGCCTTTGCCCAACTAACATATCGGGAGAGCCTTCGGGACATCGAAACTTGTTTGCGGACGATGAAGCCAAAGTTGTATCATGCCGGTCTGCGCGGGGGGATAGCAAGAAACACGCTGGCCAACGCCAACAGCAAACGCGACTGGAGAATCTATGCGGACTTTGCTCAGATACTGATCCAAAAAGCAAAGAAGTTATACGCGGGCGAAGATTTTGGCGTAGAACTCAAGCAGGCCGCTTACGCGCTGGACGCGACAGTAATCGATTTATGCCTTTCCTTGTTTCCGTGGGCGAAGTTTCGCAAGGCCAAAGCCGCGGTGAAATTACATACTCTTTTGGATTTACGAGGGAATATACCGACGACAGTTATCATTACTCCGGGCAATATTCACGAGGTAAATATTCTCGACGAGTTGAACTTGGAGCCGCTGGCAATTTACATTATGGATCGGGGCTATTTGGACTTTGCACGTCTTTATGCAATTCACAGTACCCCGGCATTTTTCGTAACCAGGGCAAAAAGGAATCTCGATTTCAAACGAGTATATTCTCGGCCGGTAAACAAGGCCGCAGGGATAAGATCCGATCAGATCGGGAGCCTAACTGGGCATTATTCCAAAAAACATTATCCCGAAAAGATTCGCCGCATTGGCTATTTCGATGCGGCAACCAACAAGAAATTGATATTCATAACCAACAACATGAAACTATCAGCAAAAGTCATTGCCGATCTTTACAAATCACGCTGGCAAGTAGAGCTCTTCTTCAAATGGATAAAACAACACTTAAGGATCAAAGCTTTTTATGGGACATCGGAGAATGCGGTAAAGACGCAAATCTGGATAGCAATTTCAATTTATGTTCTGATAGCTATTATTCGGAAAAGGCTCAATTTAAAGCTGTCGCTCTACACAATTCTACAGATTTTAAGCGTGGCTCTTTTCGAGAAAATCCCCATTTTACAAGCGTTTGCGGAGGATCGCTATGTTGATGAAAATACCCAATCGTGGGAACAGCTTGAATTACAAGGAATATCACTGGGACAGTAGTGATAAATTTATTTAAATCAATTTTATTTATGTTATTTTTTAGCGCTTGCCTAATATTTTCAAGTGAACCGACCGGCTTATAAATAAAATCAACTAACGTCCGTTCTTTGTCGCTGATGCAAATATCCTCATCCTCAATCCTGACTTTAGTCACTCCATAATATTTATCTTTACTAATCTTTACCGCCTTATACCTGATACCGCCGATTGTTTTTGATCTGGATTTCCCGGTGTTCAAGATAAACACAGTTTGCGGGACTTGTTCGGTAAAACCCCAGTAATTATACATGCTAAAATACCCCAAACAATAAGGAGTATCCCCCATCCAATATTTGGCGGTTATAAATTCATTGGGCGACCATAACTGGTTGGGTGATTTTATCGGGACAATAAAATACTTTCCTCTTTCAATTTGAACAAGGCGGCCCTTCCTTTTTAATTTATCCAGTGTATTAGCCGCTTTTTTTGAATCGTTAAACACATTTTTTGCATAATCGCCTGTTAAAAGCTTTTGCTTTTCGTATTCCGCCCTTGAGATCAGGTACAATTCGTCCTTTGATAACCCTTTATATTTTAAAGCCTGTTTCATCTTATTGTTTCCCTTTCTACTAATTCTCATTTATCGAGAATTGGCTAATTAACTTACATTTTACCCGCTGCGCCCATTACTGTCAAATCCAAGTTGTGCTCTAAAGGCCGGTTTTCCAGTATCAGACCATCCTGAAACAATCTGCCATCGTAAAACTCCTTCCTACTTATCTCTCTTCCTGAATCCAACACTTTTATCTCCATTATCTTCCACCTTCTAAAACACAAGGTTAAACAGATAGCCGATGATAATTATTCCGAGCGCCACCGTGCCAAAGAAAGTCAGAAGCAGTTTCGGTTTAAGTACCTTTCTCAAAATTATCAATTCAGGAAGCGATAAGGCCGTGACCGCCATCATGAAGGCAAGCGTGGTGCCAAGCTGGAGGCCTTTACCTATCAGCGCCTGTACAACAGGAATCGTTCCCGCGGCATTGGAATATAACGGGACCCCGATGATAACAGCGATAATAACAGCGAAAGGATTCCCCCTCCCCGCGTATGTTGTAACAAATTCTACCGGAACATAACCGTGGATAATCGCTCCCAAACCGACACCAAGCATTACATACATCCATACCTGCAAAAATATCTCTTTCACATATTCAACGGAGTATTCGAGCCGGCTTTTTAGCGTCAGTTTTTTCTCACCATTGGAATTGACCGGCTTCACATTATAAACAAAATCCTCGACCTCTTTTTCCAGTTTGAGCTTCCCGATTATAAGCCCGCTCATAATAGCAATGAGCATGCCGCTTAGAACATAGATTAAGGCGACCCGCCAACCAAACAATCCCCAAAGCAGGATGAGCGCCACTTCATTTATGGTGGGAGAAGCGACAAGAAACGACATCGTTACTCCAAGCGGCACTCCCGACTCAAGCATACCGATAAAAAGCGGGATGGCCGAGCAGGTACAAAATGGCGTGAAGACACCAAGCGCGGCGGCAGTGATATTACCAAAGAACTCCTTCTCATGGCCTAAAATCTTTCTGATGCGCTCCGGCGGAAGAAAGGTGCGAATAATGGCAACAAAAAACACCACGACAATGAGAAGAAAATATATTTTTGGGACATCATAGATAAAAAAATTTAAGCTTTCACTAAGCTGCGCTCCACGCTGAAGCTTTAAAATATCGTAAGTTACCAGATCGGCAAACCATTTAAACATTATTTACCTCCTTAGTAATCCGGTTATTGCGGCAACCATGGCCTTGTATTTGCTATGGTTTAATCCGTAATAAGTAAAGCCGCTTTGTTTTCTTGGTTTTAAAAGCCCCAGTTTGACCAGTGTTTTTAAGTGATGGCAGACAAGGTTGTGCTTTTGACTAAGCTGTTCCTGGATCTCACAGACGCACCGCTCCCCTTCTTTTAATAAACAGAGAATCTTAAGGCGCGATGGTTCGGATATTACCCTGAGTGTCTTCGCAATCGGACCAAGATCCGCTCTGCAGCATTTGTTTTTATAAACCATAAGGCAAGATTAACAGAAAACAAAATTTATGTCAATCCATATTGACATATAATTACGGCGCGGTGCCTGACGGCACGGTTATATATAGGTGGGGGACGTCAAGTTTAACCTGGCGCAGGCGATCGATTCGGATATGCTTTAATTATGTTATTATTACTTCATGTCTAACATCTGGCAGCAACTTAACCACAATTCAATCCTAAAAACCATTGAAGAAACTCTTCAAGTTAAACTCAGCAACTTATTACTGCAAAGAAACAGCTATATCAACCGCGTTTATGAACTAGAAGAGTATGATTCAGAAAAAAGACTGATAGTTAAATTCTACCGACCAGAACGCTGGTCAAACGAGATGATTGAAGAGGAACATGAGTTCTTAAAAGAATTGGCTGCTCAGGAAATTTCCGTCATCCCTCCCCTCACCTTCAACAACAAAACTCTTTTCACATTAGAAAACATCCCTTTCGCAATCTTCCCCAAAAAAGGCGGTCGCGCCCTTGATGAGTTTGATCAAGAAGGCTGGGAAACGATTGGCAGAATATTGGCCAGAATCCATCTGGTTGGAGCGGAACATAAAGCCTCACAAAGAATTACTTGGCGACCGGGTATTGCCACTAATCATCACCTGGAAACATTATTGAAAAGCAACTTTATCCCCACCAGCTTTCAAAAAACCTTTAAGGATACTGCAGACTCATTTATTAAAAAAGCTGACCCACTTTTCAACAATCAAGAACTGATTTTAATTCACGGTGATTGCCATAAAGGAAATCTCATCCATCGGCCTAACGAGGGAATTGTTATTGTTGATTTTGATGACATTTGTGTTGGCCCACCAGTTCAAGATATCTGGATGCTCTTTCCTGATGAAATTAGTAATTGTGAAAAAGAGCTGGAATGGTTTTTAAAAGGTTACAAAATCTTTCGACCTTTTGACCTAAAGGCCCTTAAGTTGATTCCTGCTTTGCGCGGGATGAGAATTATCCATTTTGCTAGTTGGTTAGCAGTGCAAAGCCATGATCCTGATTTTGAAAGCAACTTCCCAGAAACAGGTACTTCACGTTATTGGAATGAGTTGATAAAAGACTTGCAGGGGATAACTATGCAAATATAACGGGAAACCTGCGACTAAACCTGCCTCGCCTGCTCGGCAAGGCGGGCGTCGCGGTTTCCAATCTACACATTAAAACGGAAACTCAACACATCTCCGTCCTGAACAATATAGTCCCTACCCTTGAGAGAAAACTTACCCTGTTCTTTTATCTTGGCTTCTGAACCAAGGCCAATTAAATCATCATAAGTAAACTGCTCTGCCCGCACAAAACCCTTGGCTATATCCGAATGAATAGTTGCACCAGCCTCTGGAGCAGTAGAGCCGTTTTTGATCGGCCAAGCCCGCACCTCATCTTCGCCAACAGTAAAAAACGAGATCAGACCAAGACTAGCAAAAGCCTGACGATTCATTTTGTTTAAAGCCGACTCTTCTATTCCCAGCTCTTTCATAAAGGCAGGGCGATCAGCTTCTTCTAGCTGATTGATTTCTTGTTCTAATTCAGCACTAACCTGAATGGTTGGGTAGGAAAACTTTGCTGCAATAGCTTCACTCAACTTAGCATCATTAATTTGATCTTCAGCAACATTGAGCGCCAAAATAACCGGCTTCATGCTCAAAAATTGGCAGCCATTAATCAAGAAAATATCCTGTTCGTTAAACTCTAGCAAATGCAAAGGCTTTTCCTGCTCCAATTGTTTTCTGCAAGTCTCCATTAAGTGGGCTTCTTTTTCCGCTTGTTCGGCAAACTTCTTCTTCTGGCTCTTGGCAATGTTTTCTAAACGCCGCTCCACAAACATTAAGTCGGCAATAACTAATTCGGAAAGAAAAGAAGCAATATCATTCTCAGCTGTTTCTGCCCGACAAACAAAGCAAAGCTCATCGGCATTTTTTAATTGGGCAAAGATTATGGCTTTAGCCGGCCCCTGAAGATTAAAGTCTGGTAACAATAAGTATTCAATGCGGGCATAAGCTGTTTTCTTGGGCTTATACATCTCAATCAAACGAGTGATGCGGGGATCCTTAACAGCACAGATCCCTTGATGGATTTCTAAGGGCTTTTCTTGAAACGATTCCAGGGGGATTCCTGTTAAGAGATTAAAAAGTTGTTGCTGTCCGGCCCGAGGTAAACCAACAATGACTATTTTCATCTAAATTTAGGCCAGTCCTTGAAGTTTCTGGACGTCATTTTTATCTAAGCGGTAGGTACCACATAAAAACTCAACATCTTGGTCTTTGGTTTCAGTAGCTTTTAGGAGAGTTTGAATTCTTTTAGAGAACTCATCAACACAATCATCAGCAAAGGTTACTTCCCATCTGTTTTCGTAAGACTCAAAACTACTAATATTTTTTATTTTCTTTTTATCAGCCACTTACTTTCCCTTTCTATAAAACATTTGGTAACAACTTGTTATTATATCTCCTATCACAACTCCAATCAACCTTACAAAGAAAACCTTACAAAGAAAACCTCATCCCCATCTACACTTAGTTCTCCTCCCCTTCGCCCGGAAGGGAATAATGTATTTTATTTTATTTAATTCAGCTCTCCCACTGGGAGAGGAGCTAGGGGTGAGGGTTATGGTAAAATGCTATAATAATCTCATGTCAAAAAAAACACTTATAATCATCGCTTTTCAGGGGTTTCGTGACGAAGAATATGCTGAACCAAAGCAAGTATTAGAACAAGCCGGTGTAAAAGTTACAACTGCTTCCAGTCACATTGGAACTGCAACTGGCAAATTAGGTTTAAAAACAAAAGTTGATATTACTTTAGATCAAGTAAAAGTTAATGATTATGATGCCGTTATTTTTGTTGGTGGACCGGGTAGTTATGATTATTTTACGAATCAGACTGTTCTAAAAATTGCTCAAGACGCTGTTCTTCAAGATAAAGTGCTCGGAGGAATTTGTGCTGCAGCAGGAATCTTAGCCCTTGCTGGAGTATTAAAAGGCAAAAAAGCCACCAGCTTTTCTGGTGTTGCAGATATTCTAAAACAAAATGGCGCACTTTATACTGCTCACCCCGGCTATGAAGTTGATGGCAAGATTGTTACAGCAGATGGACCGGGGAATGCCAAGAAGTTTGGGGAAGGGATTGCAAAACTAGTTTAGAGTTATTCTGGCTGTTTATTTTTGGCTTCTGTTAATTTCGCTTTTTTAGCGAACAATGATACAATCAAAAACATGACAATTAAAATCTTCACTGACGGTGCGGCACGAGGCAATCCCGGACCAGCAGGGATCGGCGTGGTGATTAAAGACGACGAAGAAATTTTGCTTGAAGTAGCCGACTATATTGGCCAAGCCACGAATAATGTAGCCGAATACATGGCTTTAATCCGCGGACTAGAAGAAGCCATTGATATGGATATCACGGAAGTTGCTGCTATTTGTGATTCAGAATTAATGGTCAGACAGCTCCAAGGTGAATACCGCGTTAAAAGCGAAGGTTTAATTCCTCTTTATGACCATGTGCAATCCCTGATCAGAAAATTTAAGTCGTTTTCGATTAGCCACACCAGAAGAGAAAACAATAAACAGGCAGATCAGCTGGCTAACCTGGGGATTGATGCACAACAAGGCTAAGATTTACTTTATTCCCTTAATCAAAACCGAAGTACAGCTGGAGAATTGATAGATAAACATAAGTTATCTAATAAAGTTGAAGAACCAGATCTTTCGAATTCTTCCCTAGCATCTATTACCAAAGTGTTAAACCGGTGTTTATCACAGGTATTATCACGACAATGCTGAACAGGACTAAACTGCAATTGCTTCCGTACTCTTTCAACAGAATGCCAAACATCTGTAAAAGTTTGCCCAGGTTGAATCTGAGCTAATCGAGCAGCCGGAACACCCCGATGAGAGGTACAGGCATAAATACCAGCATCAGGTCCAACAACAATACGAAAGAAACTTGTTGGACAGAACGGGTAGTCTTTATTTTGTGGCAAATCAGCTTGTCTGAATTGTGAAAAATCAGGCAAACACACCTCAAGACCTTTATCTTCATCGAAAGATTCTAAATTAGCTAATTCTGCCTCGCTTAAAGGAATCATTGCTTGGGTTGAAGGCACTTTTCCTGGCCTAAGATAAAGTCGACTTGCACCAGAAGATCGAACTAAAGAAACAATGTCCCCCATTTGATCAATGTTAACAGGTAAACCATATTCTTCAGCCTTTCGCCCAAAAACAACAGAACTAACAACCACCCTTATTCCTCTTTGAGCTAAAAACTCTATGCCAGTTAATACTTGTCGCAAGCTATTTTTAGAGCCCGTATGTTGATCATAATGGGCACTATCCCAATTGATCGAAACCCTTAAATAAGAAGCTGTCCCAGAAAAGGTAGACACTAAAGATTCTCCATGGGATATAATTTGAGTCCCATTAGTAACCAAGCGAAGAATTATCTCACTAGCCCTACAAGCAAGAAGAAAATCATCAATTTTGTTATACAAGAGTGGCTCCCCCCCTTGAACAACAAAACCATAAACACCATGAAACTTAGCATAATTAATCAGATCTTGGCAAACATTCCAATCTAAGTCTACTGCCTGGTCAACATGATATTGGCCTTGCCTCGAAACAACTCTTCCATCAACACAGCCAGAACAAGTGAAGTTACATCTCCACGTGGGATCCAAGTTAATATAAGCGGGGGCTACAGACACTAATTTATTTAAATTTTTTCCCGCTTGAATAATCCCTTTGATTCTTCCTCGATTAGCAGGACTGAGTAAACCAACTTCTTTCCGTGTTAGGGCTAAATCACTTATCATTAATCTTCAACCCCAGCTCGGACCAAAGCTCTTAATTTTTCATGTCCCTTGCTTAATCTTACGCCCATAAGTTTAATAAAATATTCGGAATTCACAGACCTAACTAATCTTTCTGTTTCTTCAGTTATATTGGCAGATCGAACACATTCAACAACCAAATCAATAAATCTTTTTGTCTCAGTCCTGGCACTTATATCAGACCAATTCAAAACTGTCTGTTCTTTGGCATAAAAAGCTCCTATAGACCAAGCTAAAAAATTTTGTAAAATTCCTAGTGCAGTATAATCACTTTGGGCACGATTTTTTACAACAAAATTTCCTGTTGTCCCATTATGATGCCCTTCAGGATAACAAACAAACAACTTGTCCTGGTGAATTCTGACATTTTGCCCTTTACCATTTATCTTATAAGCTAAACGAGGCGGGTAGAGATCAACAGCAAAAACTTGATGTCCAAACCTTGGCACTACAAAGTTATGATAACCAACGTCATAGCCAATCGGTCGATCAGAAAACATAGTTGCAACTACTTTTAAAGTTTCTTTACAGCAATCTGTTATCAATAATTCCATTTTTGTTGCATCTAATTGTGCTGCACATTGAAGGGCGTTGTCCCCTTCGACATATGTTTGTCTAATTTCTAGTTGACTCAAACCATCTTCAGTTTCAACCACCTCAACCTGAGTTGTCGGCACATTGACAAACACTTCCCGCAAACGAGCATAATAGAGCCGCACACTTTGCGCCCGATCAAGTAAAGTTTGTTCTAAGTCTTCGGGTGATTCACATTGGGGACGACGAACTCTTTTAATAATAAGATCATCCCTTGGTCTTATCGTCACCTGCGAATATCTTCCTTTTGTTATTAAAGGCACAGCCATTTTATACTCCTTTTTCCTAAACGCCTATTGAGAAGCAATCTGGGACAGCCTGAACGGCTTGAAGCACCATCTCTCTAGCAAAAGCTATCGCCACACTACTGTCCCAACGTTGAGGGGGCAAAAGTGCTGTAATGCATGACAGGTAAGGGATATAGGGAAATTATGAGTGTAGTCGATTTGAAATCAAAAGG
>Ga0208246_1000372_pt1 | contig 38115 bp, 38 predicted proteins | sample RifOxyD2_FD_184039 | JGI IMG/M metagenome (GOLD analysis project Ga0208246, IMG submission 184039) | Soil microbial communities from Rifle, Colorado - Rifle Oxygen_injection D2 (SPAdes) | ecosystem: Environmental > Terrestrial > Deep subsurface > Rock core/Sediment | place: Rifle, Colorado... | reverse complement strand
AGACGCTCCAAAGCTCATGCCAAAAGCGAACTCTGGTTAAACTACAGATTAGCTAGATTTTTCAATAATAAAAACTTAGGGGGCTAATTTGTCAGTACCATAAAATAAGAAATAATTATTATCCTTTAGATTTATATAAAAGCAGAAAGACCCTATTTTTAAGGCTATAGAGCCTATTTACATCAAAAAAAATACTATAATTTCATAATTTTACTAATTATCTCATAAAGATTTTTTGATATAGAGTGTGTAGAAATTACACGTTCCAACTCTATCCTCATCGCGTTTTTGTTTACACTGTTCAATTTTTCATATATTTTAAAAGCTCCAGCCAGACCCGAAGCCATCTGAGGATTTATCTTGTCAATATCTATGATTTTATCTGCAACAAACTGATAACCATGTCCGTCTTTCGCATGAAAATGTTTATAGTTTCTTGCAAATACACCGATGAGAGAGCGTACCAAATTTGGCACAAGCTCACTGTATGCCTCATCGTTTTGGAGAGCCATAACACGATCCAAAGTACCGACTCTGCGTGAAGCCGCTAAAATCGAAAAATATTTTTGAATAACCAATGTATCGTTTTTATATTGTTTATAGAAATGCTCAAGTGCGGATACAGAGTATGCAGGCGAAGTATTTTCCAAGATATCAAGTGCCACAATCCTGTCTGTCATAGTTATTGAGTCGTTATACTGTGAGCTTACAAGCATTGCGACCTCATCGCTCTCTAATGCAGAAAGAAGTTTTAAACAACAATTTTTGATGCTTCTCTCACCGATACTTTTTGCATCAAGCTCTTTACATGCAGGCTTGTGATTTTGAGTATAAAGAGCTAGAAGTTTATCTTTAAATGTAAGGGCTAAATGCTTTTGTAGGCTCTCTTTTGCCTCGTAAATAGCCTCAAAATCTACCTCATCTTGCCTCTGCATAATCGCCGATACGCTTGGCAGATCTAAAAGAAGTGCTTTATATGATAAATCTAGCTCACCATCAAGCACATGCCCATAAGCTTGCACAAACTCCTCGTCAATCGCCTCTCCTCTCATCATGCCCTCTATAGTTTGAACGCCGAAAGATTGAGCCGATTCATATCTTACAAAGCTGTTTCTGTCATGTTTCATTAAAAAAGCGTAATTGCCGTGGGTCTGCTCAACAATAATCGGAGCTGAGAAATCTCTGTTTATGGAGAGAATAGGTTTTAAAGAAGTTTTAAAAACAAACTCCTCACTCTCTTTTGAGACAATAATCGTTCTCTCCTCGATCTCTTTGCCGCTTTCATCCAAAAAAGCAATTTTCAGAGGAAAAAAGTATGGTTGCTGCTTGCTTCCATTTACCGCATTTGGCACTTTCTGCGTCAAAGTCAATACGAATTCGCCCTCTTCAAACTTCTCATCTGCATGCAACTTTGGAGTACCCGACTGATGATACCATCTTTTAAACTGCTCCAAATCAATCCCGCCCTCTTTGCTCATAGCCCATAAAAAGTCATCCGTTCTTACCGCTTGAGAATCAAAAGTGTCAAAATACAAATCCGTTGCCCTACGGTACTTCTCTTCACCCAAGAGAATATGAAGCATACGGATGATCTCCGCACCTTTTTCATATACCGTTGCCGTGTAAAAGTTATTTATAGCCATGTAGGAGTCTGGCTGAATCGGATGTGCGGTCGGTGAAGCGTCTTCTACAAACTGTCTCTCCCTAAGTGCTCTAACATCTTCTATGCGTTTAACCTCTTTTGAGTGCATATCTGCCGAGAAACATTGGTCACGAAATACCGTTAAACCCTCTTTGAGCGTAAGCTGAAACCAATCCCTGCATGTAATCCTGTTTCCCGTCCAGTTGTGAAAATACTCATGAGCAATCACGCTTTGAATGCCCATAAAATTCGCATCTGTTGCCGTATCTTCATCTGCTAAAACATAGGCGGAGTTAAAGATATTTAAACCCTTATTTTCCATCGCCCCCATGTTGAAACTATCCACCGCTACGATATTGTAAAGATCTAGATCATATTCACGCCCATAGACCTCTTCATCCCACTTCATCGCCTCTTTTAGCGAATTCATGGCATGAGTACACTTAGACTCATTTCCTTTATCTGTATAGATATTCATTCTTACATATTTACCGCTTTGTGTTATAAACTTATCCTTTACGACACCAAGATCTCCGGCAACAAGGGCAAAAAGATAAGACGGCTTTGGATGCGGATCTATCCATGTCACGCCGTGTCTTCCGTCATGAAGCTTAAAGTTTGACTCCGTATTTCCATTGCTTAGAAGTATAGGGTATCTCTCTTTGTCGGCTACAACAGTTGTTTTAAACACAGCCATAACATCGGGACGGTCTATGTAGGGAGTGATTCTTCTAAAACCTTCCGGTTCGTTTTGAGTGCAGAAGATGCTTCCGGACTTGTAAAGCCCTTCAAGTTCGCTGTTTAAATGCGGATAAATTTTGTTAATTATTATAAGCTCTAACTCATCCGGTACATTAAAAATCCTCAAGCTCTCTTTTTCTACGGCATATTTGCTCTCATCAAGCTTTACATCATCCAAGTAAAGTTCCACAAGCTCCAGATCTACACTATCTAAAACGATATCTCTGCACTCTTTATCCATTTTTACAATATGCATCATATTTGTAACCTGCGTATACTCTTCAAAAAGCTCAAAAACCAAATCACATGTTTTAACACTAAACTCTGGTGCTTTATAATCTTTTAGGTAAATTGTTTTAACTTCGTTCATAATATCTCTTTAATTTTTTTATAATAATAGCATAAGAGTCCTATTTGAAGTTTATACTAAAAAAACAACGATTACTCAAAAATCGGCAATTAGATCTGATACCAAAAGCATGATATGAATTTTAATCAATTTAAAATCTCAGCAGGTTTACCAAAATAGTAACCTTGTGCATAGTCAACCCCTAATATTTTAATTGTCTCAAAAATCTCTTTTGAAGAAACGAATTCTGCCACGCACTTTATACCGAGAGCTTTGCTTAAATCAACGATTGCTTTGATAATTTTTTGTTTTTCTATTTGTGTATCGCAATTCTTAATAAAGATACCATCTATCTTTATAAAATCAGATTGTAAAGACAATAATCTACTAAAATTTGAGTTTTCACTCCCAAAATCATCAATTGCTATTTGAGAACCTTTCCCTTTTAGCCTTGATATCATCTCGCCTATTCTTACATCATCATCTGCTAAAGTTAGATTTTCTAAAATTTCAAAAGTAACATTTGATAAATTAATTTTATACTGAGTAGCATTTTGTTTGATAAAATATACAAGAGTGTCATCTAAAATATCTTTTTGCGTCAAATTAATAGAAAATTTGATATCTGTATTTGCAAAAGTTTCAAAAGATTTTTCAATCATAATTCTGGTTATATTACAAATCAGACCAAGCCTATTTGCATTGTAAAGAAATTTATCTGGTGTAATGATTTTATCTCTATCTTTTATTCTTGCTAAAGCTTCGTATTTTACGATTTCTTCTGTTTTAACATCGACAATAGGTTGAAAAAACGGAATAATTTTTTTTTCTAAAATATATAATCTTGTTTGTTTCAGAGATGCGATACTTTCGTATTCTTCTTGAACAAGTTTAGTATTTTTTTTGTATATTATATGTATTTTATTGCTTTGTAATTTAGCATATTCAAGTGCGTATTCAGCTTCTAGCATGCTTTTTTCATACTCATCTATTTGAGTAACGCCTATACAAAAATTTATAAAATTGTCTATAGTATCTATTTCAAATGAAATATTACTAAAATGATTAAATATATTATGACAGAAAATATCAATATTACTATAGTTATAGTCTTTACAAATAATTGCAAAGCGATCCACACTTAATTTATAAATAAAAAAACTATCTTCTTTATCAATAAACTTTTCTAACTCATGAGCTACGGTTTTTAATATCTTATTGCCATATGAAAAACCGTTTAGTTTATTATAAATATTGAAATTATTGATATCTAAAATAAACAGAGTGCCATTTTTAAAATTTTCTATATCCTCTTGTAAAGAGAAACCATTTTTTAAATTTGTAATTTTGTCAATATAAAGATATTCTTTAATCTCTTTTGTTTTAGTTTCTATTAAAAATTCCAGGTTATTAGTATGGATATAAAGATTTAGATGATTTTGAATTCTTGCTTGTAACTCTTGGAGAACGATAGGTTTCCTTATATAGTCTACACCGCCTGAGTTAAAGGCATTTTTTATACTTTCTTCATCTGTCTCGGCGGTTAAAAATATTATAGGAATTTTTGAAACTAAATAGTTTTTTTTAATCTCTAGACAAGTTTGAAATCCATCCATACCGGGCATTCTAATATCCAAAAGGATTAAATCCGGTACATCACTTTCCAATATATTTAAAGCCTGAAAGCCGTCAAGTGCAATCAATAATTCATACTTATCCCCTAAAAATCCAACTAAAATATCAATATTACTAGGCGTATCATCAACTATTAAGATTTTCTTCATTTTTGTAATTTCTCCAATGCTTCACTAAATTTATAATTTCGAATTAATGCGGTTATATCATCAAAAAATATTCTATCTTCAGGTAAAAGATTTATATCTTCTATTTCAGTTAAGGCATTTTTTATTTTATTAAAATTTTTACTCTCAAGTGCAATTTTAAGATACTCATAATTAGCAGCATTATATTCTTGTACATTACTATCATTGACAAGTACTTCTTTTTTAGATTTCTTGGCAACAAAAAAGGTTTTTAGTTCTTTTATAACAATATCATTTTCAAAAACTATTTTATCAAGCAGTGCCGTATCATTCTTAGCATCTTGCAACGATTCATAATATCGTTCAACCAATGGAAATAGTTTGATTGTTCTGACTGATCCGCTGGCACTTTTAAACTTATGAAAATAATCTTTCACAACTGTTTTATCCTGATTTTCAAACAGTTTTTTCACATCTTGCCTGTGCTGTTTATAGTCATCTATAAATCTTTTTAGCAATGTTTCAAAAAGAGTTGTATTGTTTGAAATATCATTTAAGAGTGCATTCGCATTTATTGAATGAAATTCAAAGTTGTTCTCTTTAAGTTCAACTTCTCCGGTATTTTCCAAAGAATATTTATCTAATGCCAAATATTTCAGAATTGTCTCATATAAAACCTCTTTATCTATTGGTTTTGAAATATGATCTACCATAGAATATTCTAAACTTTTTGATACATCCTCAGCTCTGGCATTTGCACTTAATGCTATAACTGGAGAAGTGCATCCCTGCTCTTTTATTTTTAAAGAAGCTTCATATCCACCCATGATTGGCATATTTATATCCATTAAAATCATGTCATAACTATTTTTTAGGCACTCTTCGACACATTTCTGACCATTATCGACAACGGTAAGGTTAAATCCAAATGGAGTAAGCATACCTTTTATAACATCTTGATTTAGCGGATTATCTTCTGCTATTAGAATAGAAATATTTTTATATAGTGTTAATTGTTTTTTTGGCAAAGATATAGACGGCTTTGTATAAACATTACAATTTTTACCATCTTCAATGTTTAATTTAATACTAAATATTGTCCCGATATTTGGTGTGCTTTCTAGTTCAATTTCTCCATTCATAAGAGTTATGATTTGTTTGGTTATCGCAAGCCCTAAGCCTGTGCCGCCATATTTTCTGGTTATTGAATTATCAGCTTGCACAAAAGCTTCAAAAAGCAAATCTTGCTTATCCTTATCTATACCCACGCCTGTATCTTTGATGATAAAAACAATATTATATTTAGGTTCATTTGATGATTCGACAAGAAGTTCTATTGAACCTTTTTGTGTAAATTTAAACGCATTTCCAAGTAAATTTATCAAAACTTGTTCCAATCTTGTATTATCTGCTACTATGTATTTAGGTAAAGATGGATCAACTAATATTTGAAAGTCCAATTTTCTTTCTTTGGCTTGAAATCCAAACATGTTATGAAGCTTTTCTATTAATGATGAAAGTTCAAAACATGTATTGGAGAGTTCAAATTTGCCAGACTCTATTTTTGAGAAATCAAGAATTTCATTTATAATATTTAAAAGTGAATTTGATGAAGTTTTTATTTTTTGAAGATAATCAATATTTTTCTCTTTTTTATCAGAATCAAGCATTAAACTTGTCAATCCTATAATAGCGTTCATAGGTGTTCTTATCTCATGACTCATTTTCGCCAAAAATTCTGATTTTGCTTTATTTGCTTGCTTAGCTTCTTCTGTCGCTTTTTCTAATAGTGTTACATCACTCATAGATAAAATCAAAAGAGGTTCATTATGGTAAGTAATATTTTTTGTGGTTATTGTAAAAATATGATTTTGTATTTGTACTTCACAAGCATGATTTGCAGAATTATTTAGTAATGTTAAAAAATTTTCTGTTTCTAAATTACCTTTTTTTAGCGGCTTCATCAATGATGATAAAGAATTATATTTCTTTTCAAAATCTTTTATAGTTATTACTTCAAAAAAATCAAAAAATGCTTTATTTGCATTGGTAATTTTATCGTATTGTATAGTTACAACAATAGAACTCTGGGAATCAAATACTTCTTTAAAAAACTCTTGGGTTTCTATAACATTTTGTTGATGTATTAAACTCTCTTTACTTTTTAAAAAATATTTTATTACAACCATGGCTAATAACCCCAATATAACCATAAGCACTAGCAAAATATTATCAAGAAAATTTTGCAACGGATTAAAAAAGTTTAAAGTATTAGAAATAACTTGTTTAGAAAAATCAATAGCAAGGATAGCTTCAACTTTACCATTATATTTCAAAGGGTATAAATATGTCATCCAAACACTTTCTACACCTTCTTCTTGAAAATATATAGATTTGCCATCTTTAAAAATAGTTTCCCACTCTTTGCTTTGAGAAAAAAACGGTTCTGCAAAGGACGCTTTCTCATTCAAAGATCCGTCAAGCAAGAAAGTAAGCCTGTTGCTGTTGTCATTTTTTGTTATAACATAGGCATATTTGTATTTACTAATAGCTATAGTTTCTAAAAGTTTTTCTAGTTCACTTCTTTTTGATGGAGATTGTGATAATACAGCAACAATTGATTCATTGTTTACTGTTTTATTGATAGTTCTTTCAATATTTTGTGTAAGTTCTTCTAAATATAGCAGCTCAGTTGCATCAAACTGACTTTTAACTTCTTTAAGACTCGTATTAAACTGTTTGTTAAAGTAATATAATGTACTTATGCCTATAAGAATAATTAAAAAATATCTAAATATCTCTTTCACTTTGCAAGTCCGATATCATATTTTTTCAAATTTTCTGGAAGTATTAGCTCCAGCACCTCCATTCTTTTGCTGTCAAACATGATATTTGGTCTTCCTTTTGTCCAATAAAATGCGCCAAAAACATTACGATTTTGTTTAAAAGTTTCATAATTGTCAGTAAAGATGGGTTTTTGCGCACAATGTTCCAATATATCACTCGTATATATAACATCCGCTTTAGAACAAGATGGAGCAACTACAAATCCGGCATCTTTTATAATATCAGATTTCTGTTCACTGTCTACAAAAACAATTACGACTTGTTTTTGAAAAATAGATTCAAAAATAAGTTTCATAATCTTTGATTCAGCACTCATCCCAAAGAGTTGAACAACAAAAAATAGATATATCAAAATAAATTTTTTCATTAGAATGTATATTCTAACCCTATAGTATATGTTTCTTCTATGGAATTTATATTTTCATTTTTATCTTTATAATTAAAATAACTAAATCCGGATCTTCCGCCAAAAACATTTACTCCTCTTATATATAATGCAAGGTCGCTGTTATATTTGTAAGTAACTCCTAGATTGTATTGCAACTCATATTCATCAGGTAGATATTTTGGGTTGTTGTTTAACAATACTAACTCATTATAAAGTGTGATATTTTTAAATTTATTTACCAATCTTGAATTCATTCCTGCAGCATAACTTCTAAAATCATTAATTTGCTTTGCCTTTACATATTGATACCAAGGCTCTATCATAAGCGTGTTATTTTCATTAAATCTATAATTGAGCATAATAGAATTTAAGAGTAACTTGTAATCTTCAGTCATATTCACATAACTCAAAGTAGCTGCGTCTATATAAATTAAATTTGGCATGGTTATATATAAAATATTATAATTTATATCAAAGTTATCTCCTATATATTTTGTCTCATGTCCAAGTATGTCTGTCGTTTCATTTTCTAAATTTTTACCGGCACTATTAAAATAAGAAGAATTTTTATTTACATCCATATGTGTATAGTATGTCATAAGCATAAGATTATCTTTTTCATATGTATGAGACAATCTTCCCGTAGAAAGAGTTGCATTATCATAGTAAGCATTTTCTTCCTTTTCTAATTTCACTCCAAAAGAGACTGTATGATTGTCATTTATACTATAAGCATCTTGCGCAAAGGTAGAATAGATAGTTTGCTTAGATAAATAGTTTGTTTTTGCAAGAGTTCCATAAGTATCACTATATGACAAAATCGGTATCGCTCCTACCGAAATATTTCCGGCTGATGTAATGTATTGGTTTGTATCATATGATAATTTTTTATCTCTAAGCGATAATCCAAGAAAAAATTTGTGATTTTCAAAATTATATTTTTTTGTAAGAACAGCAGTAAAAACATCATCCGTACTTTGATATCTATCTCCATAAATTCCGGTATTTGTAAATGTTATTGGAGTGTCTTCACTAAAAGCTCCTCCTGAATTTGCAACAATTTGAGATGCTATCAAAGATAAAGGATTATTTAACGCTACAAGTTGATTTACACTAGCTGTTTGAGATAAATGTTGTGATGTTAGATACGGCATATCATCTAATAAATCAGCTTCTGATTTAACTCTTGTGAAGTTTGCTTTAAATTCCACAGAGTGATCACTTAAAAATGTTCTTTTATATCCAAAATGCAGCAAACTATCTTCAAACTCATCTTTTGTCGGTGTTGCATCAAAACTGTTTGTTAAAAAGCCATCTTTCTCTTTTGTGAGATATTGAAGTAAAAACTGATGTTCATCATAGTTAAAAGTTGAAAAAAGATGCAATCTATTTTCATCACGGCTTAAGTCCGTTGAGCCATTTTTAATTTTTTCGCTTTGAAAGTTATTTGTAGATGTGTATAAAAAATATTTAAGTTTATCTTCACTGCCTGCTGTATGGAAAAAAGTATTTGAAGACTTTCTATTATTTACCGCCGTACCAATCCTATAACCATTGTCTCTTGAAGGATCTTTAGAGTAAAGTTTAAAAACAACAACCGAAGCTTGAGTTGTAATATCAAAGGAAGGCGGCCCTTGATAGATCTCAATATGATCAACAAAATCAAGCTCAATATTCCCTAAAAGCTGTATCATACTATCATATTGCAAAGAAGTTAATTCATGATCGTCAATGTAGAGTTTAACAATTTGACCTGCTTTGCTTATTGCTAACGGTTCGGCATCAATCAGATCAGTTTGCCCAAATCTATTTTCTCTATATGTATAAAATCTTTGCATTGTTAAAACATCTTTTAAACTCTGATACTGCAAATTATCAAGATCTTCTCTTGTATACACTATTAACTGAGTTGATCCTGTTTTTTCAACTTTAGTCTTATTTGAAAGATCATTTTCTACTGCATAATTGTCAAGCAGAGAATCCAAGTCATCTCCAAACAAAGAAAATGCGACTAAACCGCTAAGTGCTATTTTTTTCATACTTACTCCACAAAGTTTACTTGAAAAATTATAATGCTAAAATATCATCACATTATCATCAAATATCATTTTGAAAGAAAACCATGGAAAATAACTTTAGCATACTTTGCATAGATGATGACCCGACTATTTTGGATATATTAACTCAAAATTTATCTCACTACAATCTTTTTGCTACAACCTTGCCTTTTGAAGGGTTGGAGATTCTGACAAAAAATTATATTGATTTGATTTTACTTGATATTAATATGCCGGAACTTAACGGCTTTAATGTTTGTCAAATGATAAAAAATGAAAATAATTTCAAAGATATTCCAATTATTTTTATAACATCTTCTATCTCAGATGAAGATATACATCAAGCTTTTTCATCAGGCGGGGTAGATTATATTAAAAAGCCAATTAATATGATGGAGCTAAAACAAAGAGTAAAAAATCATCTAAACTTACGACATTACAGCCTGCAACTCCAAAAAGAAGTGCAAAACGAATATGAAAAAAATATGAAAACGGAGCAGATTTTATTACATAAATCTGAGCTTTTAAATGCAGTAAAACTCTATCTTTCAAAACAAGCAAGCAAACCTTTAGTGAAAAGTGATTTTCAAAGAGTTATACAAGACTCTATTAAATTACTAAAAGTCGAACAAAATGAACCGATTATTGATCTTGTTGAAAATTATAGATGGGATAAAAATAGCTCAATACTATATCATAATGACATGGTTGTAAAATTAAAAACAAGTGAATCAAATCTTTTAGAGTTATTTATTCTCAAAAAAAATCAAAAAATTTCACTTATGCAAATTCATATATATTTATGGGGCGATTCTTCTGCAACATTTAACGCAACATCCGTCAGAAATATAGTAACAAGTTTACGAAAAAAATTACCACAAAACCTTATAACTACTGTTTATGGCGGAGATTATATTTTTAAAATTAAATGCAAATGAATAAAACTCTAAAAAGAGTTCTAAGTTATGAATGTAATCTTTCAAAAAAATTCGTATTTACCACACTTAAAACTTTATCGAGAGATAAAAACTTATATCAAATCTGCTATCTTCTGAGAGATAGTTGTTTTTTCTATAGATTACATACGGCGGTTTTGTCGTGGTTTCATACTCGCTTTTTGGTAACCACTCATGGTATACCCACTGGATAAATTTTAACATATCTCCCTGTTCTCCTACCAAATCAAACTTGGCGTAAATCCCGTCAGAAATGTTAAACTTCGGGAGTCTGTCGCTTTGAATCTCAAAAGTGTTTTCTACGACGACACATGCTACATACTGGCACTCATGAAGTTCTGTTACAGTCGGATTGTCATGAAAAAGAGCAATCTGCTTATATTCGGTAATATCGTTGCTGAAAATCCAAGTTTGAAGTTTTTGCCAAGTACGGCTTATCTCTGCATTGTATCCGCTATGCCTGATATAGTAGCTCTCTATAAGCGGCATTTTTACAATAGTCGGTTCTATATGATCAAACCTTGCGGTTGATTTTTTAGCTTTTGGCGACTGTTCGATAATGTGCTGTGAGTACTCTTTATACCCACCTCTTCGCCACTCTTTTGGCGTCATATTGAATCGCTCTTTAAATACTCTGATAAAAGATGTTTGTGAGCTGTAACCGCAAATATTTGCAACATCGCTAATCGTTGAAAATTTATTAGTAAGAAGCAAATTGGACGCTTTTTGCAACCTAATGGATTTTATGCTCTCATATATATTTTTTCCAAACACCTCTTTAAAAACTCTATGCATGTGAAATTTAGAGATCCTCAAATCATGGCTAAGATCTTCCATATCAATATTTGTCTCAATATGAGTATAAACATAATACATTATATCATTTGCTATTTGTACTCTTTTTTGCAATGTATTTTTTTTCATAAGATGTATTTTAGCAAAAATAGATAACTTTTTGTGCATAAATAGTGAAGATATTTTTTTAAAAAAAGTATAAAATCTTAGCAAAATTTTTCCACAAGGCTTAAGTCATGAAAAAAATCACCAAGATACTTGTTGCAAACAGAGGCGAAATCGCTCTAAGAATCATTAGAGCTTGTAAAGAGTTGGATATTAAAAGTGTAGCCATCTTCTCAGAGGTTGATGTTGAGGGAATATGGGTAAAAAAAGCCGACGAGTGCTACCCGATTATGGGAGATGCACTTCAAGCTTATCTTGACTATGACAGAATTATCACTCTAGCGTTAAAAGCAGGTTGTGATGCTATCCACCCTGGATACGGCTTCTTGTCTGAAAATGCAGAGTTTGCACAGGCTTGTGAAGAGAGAGGGCTTATTTTTATCGGTCCAAAACCTGCACACATCGCACTTTTTGGTGACAAAATGGCTTCAAAAGTTGCGATGAAAGCGATTGGTGTTCCGGTTTTAGAAGGAACGGATGAACCGGTTATAGATAAAGCTGAGGGTGCAAGAGTTGCTACTCAAATAGGTTTTCCTGTTATCATAAAAGCTGCTTTTGGCGGAGGCGGAAGAGGAATGAGAATCGTTAAAAGCGCAAATCTTTTTAATGAAATGTTTGACTCTGCAACAAATGAAGCGATAAAATATTTCGGAAAAGGTGAAGTTTTCATCGAGAAATATGTAGAAAATCCAAGACATATCGAAATCCAAATAGTTGCCGACAAATACGGAAATGTTGTACACTTGGGCGAGAGAGATTGTTCGATTCAGCGACGTCACCAAAAAGTTATCGAAATCGCTCCATCTCCTAGACTAAGCCCTGAAGCTAGAAAAGAGCTTTATAGAATCTCTACAAAAGCAATGCTAAAACTAGGTTACGAGAGTGTTGGAACGGTAGAGTATCTGCTTGATGCGGACGACAATATCTACTTCATCGAGATGAACACAAGGGTTCAAGTTGAGCATCCGGTAACTGAGATTATCTCTGGCATAGACATTATTCAAAGAATGATAGAGATTGCAGAGGGCGATAAACTGAAATTTTTACAAGAAGAGATTAAATTCCGCGGATATGCTATAGAGTTTAGAATCAATGCTGAAAATCCTCAAAACAACTTTATGCCCTCAATCGGAACTATTACAAACTACATCACTCCGGGTGGTCCTGGTGTTAGAATTGACTCAAGTGCTTACGCCGGATATACAATCCCTCCAAACTATGACTCAATGGTTGGAAAGCTTATCGTTTGGGCGCTTGACTGGGAAGGCGCTGTAAAAAAAGCTTCGAGAGCTTTAGATGAATTTTACATCGACGGCGTTACTACAAACTTGTCTCTTCATAGAGAAATAGTAAAAGATGCTGATTTTATCGCAGGAAAACTAGACACAAGCTACCTTGATAAAAAGATGGAACTCTTTAACCTAAAAGCTACAAAATCAATAGCAAAAGAAGAAGAAAAAACTTCATTTATTGCTAATCTTATAAACAAGATAAAAGAGCATAAGTTAATTACTAGACACTAAAAAAGTCATCTGCTCATTCTCTCGTCTGCTGCAAGATTGCAGCAGATGAGCTTAAATCCACTTCTTTCTTGATGGTTCATCTCTCCAAGATATCTTCAGTCTCAACCCTTGAATATGACTCTTTACGAGTTTGAATAAGAATCTGCTTCAATCTATTTAAAACACTTTGAGGGGATTTATTTATATCAAAAGAATCCACGGCTATAAAGCATCCGTCATCGCTATGAAAATGTTTATCTAATTTATAAATAATATTTTGCGATGCCTTATATGCATCGTCTTGAGCGGTAAATGCAAATATAATAAAGTAGTGATGACTGTCAATAGGCATAAACTGATCTGAGAGCCTAACATATTTTGACAATTCAATAACACTAAGAGGCTCTTCATGATACAGAAGAGCAAATGTTGAATATATCTGAAATCTCTGGTGAATGTAGTACATTTTTTTTACAAGTACTTCAAGTCTGTTAATTATATTACTATTCATGTTTTTCCAAAAAAAATATTTTAAACCTAATCTTGACGTATAAACAACTATTTTTTTGCACGATACAAAATTGCTACACTGACTCAATAATTTATGGGCATCAAGTATTCTATCCAGCACATAATAAAGAATGTATTAAAAATCTAATTTTAAATTTATTTATCTATTTTATTTTTTCAAACTACATACATTTATCAAAGCGATTTATTGTAAAATAACATCATAAATTTATAAAAGGCGTAAAAAGTGAGCATTTACAGAGAGTATGACATTAGAGGGATTTTCGAAAAAGAGTTAAATGAACAGAGTGTTGTTCGCATAGGTTACGCTTTGGCTTCAAAAATAAAAGGCGAGTATGTAGCGGTTGGTTATGATGCAAGAAGCCACTCTCCTATCCTCTTTGAGTATCTGGTTCATGGGCTCAATGCCGGCGGCAAAAAAGTGCTAGATATGGGTCTTGTTCCGACTCCGGTAAACTATTTTACAAACTATCAAGATTGGAACGGCATCACACCTTCAGCCTCTGTTATGATCACAGGTTCACACAATCCAAGTGAGTACAACGGCTTTAAAGTAACTATAAACAAAGCCCCGTTTTTCGGAGAAGAGATATATGCACTGGGTCGTGAGTGTGAAGCGATGGATTTTCCACTCAAAGTTGCTAGGGATGTAACAAAGATAGATGCTCTTACACGTTATGTGGATTTTTTAGTAAGCGAATTTCAACATCTAAAAGGTATGCCCTCACGCATAGTTTATGATTGCGGAAACGGTGTCGCGGGTGTTGTAACGGAGAGAATTTTCGGCGCATTAGAACTTAACACAAAAGGGCTGTTTGTAGATCCTGATGGAACTTTTCCAAACCACCATCCCGATCCTTCCGACGAACATAATCTTGAGGACATTAAAAAGCTTTTAGCAACTGATGGGGATATCGCTTTTGCTTATGACGGCGATGCGGACAGAATCGCAGTTTTAACCCATAAAAATAATATAAAAGGCGACATGATGGCTCTTTTATATGCGATGAAGATGGATAAGCCAACGGTTGTCGGAGAGGTTAAATGCTCACAAGTGATGTACGATGAGCTAGAACGTCGCGGTGCAAAAGCCATTATGTACAAAACGGGGCATTCAAACCTCAAAGTAAAAATGCAAGAGGTAAATGCAGATCTTGCATGTGAAGTGAGCGGACATGTATTTTTCAAAAACCGTTACTTCGGTTATGACGATGCTATTTACGCAACGCTTAGAATGTTAGAGCTTGTTCATGACGGCATTGACTTAGATGCAGAACTTGCAAAACTGCCTCAAGTCTTCTCAACTGAAGAGATAAAAGTAAAGACAACTGAAGCAGAGAAATTTAAAATCATAAACAGAGTAAAAGAGCTTCTTCAAACTCCGCCTGATTCATTTCCAAAAATAAAAAACATCATCGACGTAGACGGTGTTCGTATAAATTTTGAACATGGCTGGGGACTTGTTCGTGCAAGTAACACCACGCCTGTTTTAGTTACTCGTTTTGAGTCAACTTCAAAAGAAGATGCGAAGCTTTACGAAAAAGCTATAAATGATCTCATAATCAAAGCTAAAGAAAGTTTATAACAAAGGAATTCTTATGAAAACTCATACTCTTTTAATGCCGCTTGATATGCACTTGCATCTTCGTGATGGCGTAATGCTTGAAAATGTTGCTCCACTTAGCGCATACAGCTTTAGCGGCGGACTTATAATGCCAAATCTTGTTCCGCCTGTTGAGACGCTTGAAGACGTAAAAGCATATAAACAGCGTATTATGGCGGCTGTTCCGAACGACTACTTTGAACCTTACATGACGCTTTTTTATAAAAACTACGACAAAAGATTTTTAGCTTCGGTCGCGCAGGATATTATGGCGATAAAACTCTATCCTGCAGGTATTACTACAAACTCTGAGGGTGGTGTTTCCTCTTTTAATGTAGAAGAGATGCGCCAAACGCTAGAGGCGATGAGTGTTTTGGGCATTCCTCTATGTGTTCACGGTGAAACAAACGGTTTTGTTATGGATAGAGAAGCGGAATTTATGAGCATTTATGAAATCTTGGCTAAAAATTTTCCTGATTTAAAAATTATTATGGAGCATATAACAACAAAAGCTGCAGTTGAGATGCTTGATAAATATAAAAATCTTTACGCTACCATAACGGTTCATCACCTGCTTTTTACCCTTGATGACGTAGTTGGTGGCATGATGATGCCTCATAACTTCTGTAAACCGATTGCCAAACGCCCTGAAGATTTGGATGCGCTTTTAAGCGTTGCGCTTGAAGCACATCCAAAAGTCATGTTCGGCTCAGACTCAGCACCTCATCCAAGAAGTAAAAAAGAGAGTGCCGGATGTGCGGCAGGAGTATTTAGCGCACCGATTGCTCTGCAACTTCTATGCGAAATTTTTGAGCAGTATGACAAACTAGACAATCTTCAAGCTTTTGTAAGCGACAATGCTCAAAGCATCTATAAAATTTGTCCCGAATTTAAAGAGATAATTTTAGAAAAACGCCCTTTTGTAGTGCCTGATGACTACGGCAATGTCGTTCCAATGTATGCCGGAAGAGTTATAAACTGGGCTATACAAAGCGTTGAATAGGGTTTTATTTCTAGAAGATGATCTGCTTTTTGCAGATACCATTGTTGATTTATTGCAGGAGAACGGTTTTGAAGTCACACATGCTCCAAACGGACAGAGTGCGCTCGATGCTACCTATGAACAAAAGTTTGATCTCTACCTTCTTGATATTAACGTGCCTCTCATTGACGGCACGACGCTGCTTAAAGAGCTTAGAGACTCTCACGATACAACACCTGCTATTTTTCTAACATCCCATAAAGATAAAGAGATGCTAAAAAAAAGCTTCTTTAGCGGTGCGGATGATTTTTTAACAAAGCCTTTCGATATAGATGAACTTCTTCTTCGCATCAAAGCACTTTTAAAAAGAGTTAAATCAGATAATGTCGCATGCGTGGGATTATTGTGCAATGACAATACCCATAAACGTATTTTGTATAACAAAAAAGAGCTAGACCTCTCTAAAAAAGAGTATGACCTTCTTGTCCTTCTTATGCAGCATGTAAACAATACCGTTCCAAAAGAGCTCATTTTAGATACGCTCTGGAGTAGAGGCGATGGCGGAAGCGACGGTGCGCTAAGAGTTTATATAAACCGCATAAAACAGCTTATTCCGCAGATAAATATAGAAAATATCCGCGGCATAGGGTATAAACTTGTTTCATAATCTTCGTATTATTATTTTTGTCTATTATGTCGTTACGGCTATTGCCATAATGACTATTTTATACTATTTTGTAGCAGTTATAAAGATTGAAAATATTTTTATCCTTATTTTTATACTATCTCTCTTAATCACTTTTGCGGGAATAATTATCTCCAAACTATCCATAGATCCGCTCTTTGAACATTTAACAAATCTTCAAAATTTATCAAAAGAGACACTCCATGAGTTAAACTTGCCAATCAGCACAATCATGACAAATATCCATATGCTAAAAAAAAATCTCAGCAGCGAAAAAGATTTAAAGAGAGCCACAAGAATAGAGAGTGCATGTGAAATGCTGCAACAACGATACAATGAACTTGACTATATGATAAAATTGCAAAGTTCAAACGTGAACTACGAGACTATAGATCTTGATAAACTCATAGAGAGTAGAGTTGAATTTTTAAATCGCATCTATCCGCATATGGAATTCACTCTTGATCTTATAGAGACTCAAATCAAAAATGATAAAGTAGGCTTATCAAAAGTAGTTGACAATCTTATAGATAATGCAGTAAAATATTCACTAAATATTCATAAAATAGATATACAATTACAAGGTTTTACGCTTTATATAAAAGATTACGGTTGCGGAATTGATGATGTAGAACTTTTAAAAATTTTTGACAACTATTACCAATGCAACCAAAATATGAAGGGTTTTGGCATAGGTCTTGGAATGGTGAAGAGATTTTGTGATGCAAACGCAATATCACTGAAATTTAGATCAAAGCCAAATATCGGCACAACGGTTATTTTAAAATTTAAGGAAAATTAGTGGAAAAAAACATTTTAGCATATGCAGAAATGACGTTAGATTATGGAGTTATAGGACTGCTCATTCTTATGAGTGTTATTACCCTTTGGTTGTTTATAGAGAGAATGATGTTTTATAGCACTCTTCGCACGGCAGATTACGACAATAGAGACAAACTTGAGATGGATTTGACCGACAACCTCAGTATTATAAGCGTTATAGGTTCTAATGCACCGTATGTCGGTCTATTGGGAACCGTAATCGGGATTATGCTCGCTTTTTACTCCATGGGAGATGCCGGAACGATTGATGCAAAAAAAATCATGGTAGGGCTTGCACTTGCACTTAAAGCAACTGCTATGGGACTTGTTGTCGCTATGCCTGCTATCGTTGTCTACACTCTTTTGCTTCGCAAAGTTGAGAAGATATTGACAGCTTTTGACATAGCACAAGACAAAGCAAGCAAGTAAACAGATATGCCGAAATTTAAAAAACCAAAAAAGAGATTTGACGAGATAAACGTCGTTCCTTTTATAGACATCATGCTCGTGCTTTTAGTTATGGTTTTAACGACTGCGACGTTTATAACCCAAGGTATCATTCCCATAGAACTGCCTGAAGCAAAGGCGACAAAAAAGGAAGATACGACAAAAGAATTAACCATCTATGTAAACAGTAAAGGCGAATTGTTTTTAGATAAAGAGAAGGTGGATCTAAAAACACTTGAGAGTAAACTCTCCTCCATTCCAAAAGATCAGACAGTTGTTCTTAGAAGCGACAAAGAATCGAAATTTCAAGATTTTGTAAGCGTTATGGATATCTTAAAACGCTTAAACCACGAACAGCTATACATTATTACAAAAGAGAATCAGTAAGCTTTTTCTAAGAGTTTAAACTGATGAGAAGGAGTTCTCTCTTGCAGAGGCTCTTTTTTCTCTACATGCAGATTCTCTTTTGCCTCTGCGAATACCTTTTTATCTACCTCTTCAACATCATGAAAAAGAGTCGTTGCTATAAAAAAAAGCACCATGATAACGACTACGCTTACATAAAGAAGTATATAATTTTTTATATGACCTGACTCAAAAGGGTTTTGCATGTTTCAACTTCTCATCTATTTTTTAGATTATATTGAAAAACTATACAATAAAAGATAAATTACACTATTTTTATGATAATATAATTCAAAAAAATTTAAGGATTATCTATGCAAACAACGATGTTTAAAGGTTCGGTTGTAAATTTAGCGGGAGATGCTCTTGGTGTAGGAGACAAAGCACCGATTGTATCTGCAATCGGAACTGATTTAAGCAGTGTAGAGATTGGCGGAGCAAAAGACAAAATACAGCTTCTAATAACACTTCCATCTCTTGACACCGATACGTGTGCGGCTGAAACAAGAAGATTTAACGAAGATGTAAACAATTTAGATATTTGCGAAACAATGGTCGTATCTATGGACTTGCCATTTGCATCTGAGAGATTTTGTACAACAAGCGGAATTGAAAACCTAACCGTTGCAAGCGACTATCTAGATAAAAGCGTTAGCAAAGCATACGGCGTTTTAATGGATGACAACAAGCTAAAAGGACTAAGTGCCAGAGCCGTTTTTGTGATTGACAGAAGCGGAACTATAGTTTACAAAGAAATTGTAAAAGAGGTTACGGCAGAGCCAAACTATGAAGCGGCACTTGAAGCTATAAAAGAGGCTAGATAACGAGCAGATCTCAAATTTACTTTGGGATCTATGCTACACTGAAATTAAATACTATTTTTGCATTTGCTATGCGTTCATAAAGCAAGATCTTCTTTTTATACGGCATCCACTTTACCAAAAAAGTAGCCAATGCCTCCCATAAAGAAACCCATGCGGCAACAGTTAAACCCTCTGCTATGACACCGAAAATGATACTTTTCTCCATCCACTCACTCTGATTTATAAAGACGGAAGTTGCGGCTATTAATGCTCCGATAAAAAATAGAGTTGATGATTTTTTACGCATATCTTTCATATTTCTATGCTCATGTTCTTGCAGGTATGAAAAAAATTTATTTATGCTGTTTGTAACTCGTGATATTGAATCATTCTCCTCTTTTGACTCAAAATTAAACCTGATTATAAAATTCTCTCCCTCGATCTCCGTTACACACTCAATTATATACTCTGCCAGATCTTGATTTAAATCTTTTTTTAAAAAATGTGATTTTTTATCAAAATTGCTATAAAGATCTTCCGGAGTTTTTGCAGAGATATCAATTATTATCTCACCTTTATCACTTCGTTCATACCGCTCTAAAATCTCTTTTTTCATTGGCCGCCAAAATAAAATTTTTATTATCCTAGCACTAAAAAAACAATAACGCTTATATTTAAAAAATTATTTCTCTATTTATAGTAACAACATAAATCCGATTTGGTTAAATGCAATACATAAATATCAAGGAGGATATGATGAGGGTGGACGGATACAATATTTTTATGGGTGCAGAGCATTTTAGTTATAAAAGTGCAACTATGCAGGTTTCAAATAGAAGCAGTTCGGAAGAAAATTTTAAAAGTGATGAATCTTCAAAAACTCCTATGATTAGTGATTTTAGCTTGATAAGAGATAAAAATGAGGATTTAGTTATAAAAGATTTAAGTGCGTCTCTGCTAAAGAGCATTAGCGAAAAAACAAAAGGCAGAGACAGTTTTGAACTTAGTGCAACATACATAGAAGCAGAGGCGCTAAATTTTAGTACAACAGCTTATGTAAAGAGCGGTGAGAGAGAGATTTCGTTTGAACTTAATGTCTCACTCTCGAGAAGTTTTGTGCAGCAAATAAATATAAGCGTTGGTGATGTAAAAGCCTTTCAAGATCCGCTTATTCTAGATTTTAGCGGTTCATTTGCATCGCTGAGTTCAAAAACTTTTGCTTTTGATATAGACAGCGACGGAAAAGAAGATCAGATCTCCATGCTTAATCAAGGGAGCGGCTTTTTAGCACTTGACAAAAACTCAAATAGCGTTATTGACAACGGAGGTGAACTATTCGGCGCAAAAAGCGGCAACGGTTTTGGTGAGCTGAGAGCCTATGATGACGACAAAAACGGCTGGATTGACGAAAATGACAAGATTTTCAATAAACTTAGAATCTGGAAAAAAAGCCAGAGCAATGATGAGCTTATAGCCCTCGGTCAGGCAGGAATCGGAGCAATATTTTTAGGAGATATTTCAACTCCGTTTGAACTCAAAACTCTCTCCAACGAACAACTCGGAGCTATGAGAAAAAGTAGCTTTTTTCTCTTTGAAAATGGGCAAGCGGGTGTTATTTCTCAAATAGATCTGGCGGTTTCCAAAGAGAGCGAAAATGAAAATGGGCTGCTCTTATCCGCCAAAGAGAGCATAAAAAAATTCCAAGGCATTCACTCTTATAAAACTGAAGCCAAAGACAGCGGTGATTCTATGGATAAAACACTTGAAAAACTGCAAAAAGTATTAGAATCTCTTGAAACAAAACTCTCTAATGCAAAAGACGAGGAGAAGCCCTCTTTACAGGCACAAATAGGCGCTATATATTCACAAATGATGTCGCTTGTCTCTAAATATTAAGAGACAGGCGGTAAGTTTTTAAGCTGTAAACATTAGTTTTGCAAGCACAACTATGAAAAATCCCAAAACTAAAACAAGTTTATGGAAGTGTTCCTGCATAAATGGATGTTTAGGCTTTTTCGTTAGCTTCGTATAGAGGTTGTAAAGCACACCAAGAACGATTATCAGCGCTAAAGTTATTTTTATAACAAGCAGTTTTTGTAGAGTTGTTTCAAAAAGACCCGCATTTGAGTTGATGTATTTTGACATCATCATGCCGCCTGTTAAAACAATAACCAAAAGCGAGAGAGGAAAAATTTTAAAACTTTTTGCTCCTAAAGTTTGATTGATTTTTTGGTCTGTATCTTTGCCAAACTTATCTTTAAGTGCCGATATCATTACCGTATCCGTAAAAACATAACCTAAAAATATGATTGCCAGAAGCAAGTGTATAATATTTGCGTATGGATAGATTGCTTCCATTGTAACTCCTAAATTAAATTTGCGCCATTATATCAAATGTGTCAGTTAAACAACTTGCGCATTGACTCAAACGTATCGTCTAAAGATGCTTGAATCACTAAAATTTCATTTGTATAAGGATGCCTTATTTGAAGTTCACTTGCATGCAGAAGCATTCTGTGACAATCAAACTGCTCTCTTATAAAAATATTGTGCTCGCCTCTACCGTACTTTGTATCTCCCAAAATATGGTGAGATATATGTTTCATATGACGACGGAGCTGATGTTTTCGTCCAGTCATAGGATAAAGTTTTACAAGCGAATAACGGGTTTTATCGTATTTTCCTACTGCAAAGTCAAGTTCAACCGTCGCTACTCTCTCATACTCCGTAGTAGCTTCTTGCGCCTCTGTAGGTACAGAACTATCCTTGTCTGCGATTTTATCAAGCTTAATGGTGAGAGCATGTTCTATTATGCCATGCTCCTCTATGTAACCGCGGACAATCGCAATATAGCTTTTTTTGCTCTCTCTTGACATGAACTGTTCACCCAAAAGAGAAGCACTCTCTTTATCAAGCGCAAAGAGCAAAACTCCCGAAGTCGGCTTGTCTAGGCGATGAACCGGATAAACAAACTGCCCTATCTGGTCACGAAGAATCTGAACCGCGAACTCTGTTTCATATCTGTCAATCGGCGAGCGATGAACTAAAAGTCCGCTAGGCTTATTTATGGCTACTAAAAACTCATCTCTGTATAAAATTTCTAGCAATGTCTACTAATCACGCTTTGTTGTTTTTCTTTTTTTACTTGTCACAGCTTTTTTTATAGATGGAGTTTTTTTAGCGACATCAGGTTTTTTATAGCTTTTTTTAGCTCTTTTTACCTCTACTTTTTTATGTTCGCTTTTTAGCTTTAACTCTTCTTGATCTTTTCTACGTATAGTAGGATCCGGCTCAAATCCCTCAACGACCTCCTGTGGAATCTTCATCCCTATAAGTCTCTCTACATCTTTTATATCATACTTTTCATAAATATCAATCAAGCTTATCGCCATACCGTCTCGTCCTGCACGACCTGTTCGCCCTACTCTATGAACATAGTCTTCCGGAATTGATGGAAGTTCGTAGTTGATAACAAACGGCAACTCTTCTATGTCCAAACCTCTTGAAGCGATATCTGTAGCAATAAGAACTTTAGTTTTTCCCTCTTTAAACTCATTAAGCGTCTTAAGCCTGTTTGCCTGAGTTTTATCACCGTGAATTATTCCGCACTTAAGACCATCTTTTTTAAGTTCTAGCACCAACTCATCGGCACTTGCTTTTGTTCTTGTAAAAACTAAAACTTGTCTGAAATTTCTTGAGCCGATTATATATGCCAAAAGTGCCGCTTTTTTGTCGGTATCAACCAAATAAACCACTTGGTTGATGCTATCCACGGTCGAGTTCTTTTTAGATGTCTCTACAAACTCCGGTTTGGTAAGAATGAGTTTTGAGAGTTTTCTAACCTTATCGCTGTATGTTGCGGAGAAAAGAAGTGTTTGATGTCTTTTTGGCAAAAGAGGATGGATTTTTCTTATCTCTTTCATAAAGCCCATATCCAACATTCTATCAGCTTCATCAAGCACAAAGATCTCTACATGTGAGAGGTTTAAGCCTTTTTCAACATGTTCCATTATTCTGCCCGGAGTCGCTATAATTATATCCACGCCCTCTTTTAAAATCTTCTGCTGTGTATCGAGATCTTTTCCGCCTACAAAAACAGCTATATTTAAGCTCATGTTTTTTGCATAGCTTTGCATATCTTCATATATTTGAATGGAAAGTTCACGAGTAGGAGATATGATAACGCCTCTTACCACTCTTGCTTCAGGCGTTACATTTCTAAGACGCTGAAGCATAGGAATTCCGAATGCCGCAGTTTTTCCAGTTCCTGTTTGAGCAGTTGCAAAAACATCACTCTTTGCCAAAACAAGCGGAATTGCTCTTGTTTGGATGGTCGTAGGTTTTTCATATCCCAACTCTTTTATAGCGCTAAGAATAGGTTTAATAACCCCTAATTTTTCAAATGACATTTATTTACACCTACTTTATTTTTATTTTTCTACTGAATTTCGGCGATCATAGCGTTTTTGGACAAGGTTTTTTTCAAACTTATTCAAGTTATAAAACAGCGTACCGACAACTACAACAATGAGCGGTATCGCAAAATACCAATGAGCTTTAATCCACTTAATAAGCTCTAAAAGTTCATCTCCATAGAAATAGGCAGGAATAATCGTAATTGAAGCCCATGCAAGAGCACTCACAAAGTTAATTATCGCAAATTGGCGGCTTGAATATTTTGTAATTCCTATCGCCATAGGAATTACGGTACGCATTCCATACATGTAGCGTTGAGCAAAAATTATAGGCCAGCCGTACTTTTTTAACAACAAGTGAGCCAGCGCAAACTTTGTTCGCTGAGAGCGAATCTTATTGTGAATATATTTTTTATTAAATCGTCCTATATAAAAATAGATCTGATCCCCTACAAATCCACCAAATCCACCTACAACAATGGCAAAAGGTAAAAACATATCCCCAGTGTGAGCCATAATGCCGGCCATTATAAGCCCAAGTTCACCCTCTAAAATACTCCAAGCGAAAAGAACAATATAGCCATACTCTTTTAGCCAATCAATAAATAACTGTTCCACAAAAACCTTTAATTAACCAATATTCAAAATATTAAATAACTTTTAAATATGGTACTAATCTATATTATTTAAGGCTCTCATTATAGTAAAACAAATGTTAATTTTAGGTTATGCAAAGTTTTGGACACCTCTATTTTCATAGAAATTTATTTAGATATAATTCATAAATAAAAAACAGTAAGTAGCGATTTATGATAAAAGAAACTTTTAAAAAAATTAGTAGAAATGGAGAATTAAAAGCTCTTACTCAAAAATATAATATTCCCATAGGATATCTATCCATAAACAGAAAAATGGTTTCAAAAGCCGTTTTTATAGGTCTCTTTATAGCTTTTATTCCTATGCCGATGCAGATGCTTGCCGTTGTTTCTGTCATGCCCTTTACAAAATTTAATGTTCCGATTGCGCTTTCAATGTGCTGGCTTAGCAACCCTTTTACAATGCCTGCGATGTACTACATGGAATATTTGACTGGAAGTTTTTTACTCGGCATGGAAACTTCACCCGTAGAGATGACTTTGGAGTGGTTTAGTGAAAATATAGGAAATATCTTTATTCCGCTTTATGTAGGAACTGCTTTTTACTCTGTATTCGGCGCAACTTTGGCTTACTATATCATAAATCTTCTCTGGAGAAATTCCGTTATAAAAGATCAAGAAATTCGTAAAAACGGGAAAAACTCAACAAAAATTTAAAAATCTGGCATAAATCAAATCTTTTTGAATCATTTTTAAGAAAAAAAGCTTAATATTTTTATGTTCTCTGACAATATCTACTTTTTTATTTTTAAATTATTTGCAATAGCGTTTTATTCATAAAACTATTTCTTCTAAAGATAAACATCTTTCCGATTAGCGATTTTAGAGATAAGCATCAGATTATCCTCTTGATAAAATACAACTCTATAATCCCCAATTCGCAACCTATAAGCCCCATCAAATGGTGTTTTGAGCTTTTTAATTTTGGTTAAAACTGGATTTTTTGCAAAATCTTCAATTCCATCAAGCAAAGATGAGGAGATTGATTTGTCAAGTTTGCTTAGTTGTTTGACGGCTTTTGGATCGTACTCTATATCATAAGCCAAGAGATGCTCTTATGGTTTGGTGGGTAATTGTTTCTAACGTTCCCATTTTATAGTCTTGAACAGTTTTTGTGATGGCTTGCACATCAAAATAATCTTGCAATGCTTCCCTGATAACTTGAGTTTTTTTCTTCCCAGTTTCTAGGGCAATCACACACAATTCATCTATTAAATTTTCTTCCAAAGTGATAGTTACTTTTTTTGTCATAGTAATTTCCTTCTATTTTTGCCATATTATACCATACTTTTTTGAACTAATTAAAAAGTAGTATTAGAGAGTTAGAACTTAAGCATTCTCATGATATCATCAAAGATTTTTTTAAAATAAGAGCCAATCTGCCAGCAATTTTATCATGTGATATTTTCATATTTTTTTGTTTTAAATCTAAAATAAACCCATGCAATGATTCCGACTAAACTCATCGCCAAACTCATAACCTGACCTTGAGTTATCACATTGCAGCAAACATACCCTATCTGAACATCCGGTGCGCGCCAGATCTCTGCAATTGCACGAAAGAGTCCATAGCTGATACCGTAAACTAAAATCAACTCTCCGCTAAATTTCTGATATTTTTTGTAGATATATACTACTAAAAACACACCAAAACCCTCTAAAACTGCCTCATAGAGTTGTGAGGGATGACGAAGCATGCCATCAACCAAGATTCCCCAAGGCACATCAGTCTCTCTGCCGATGAGCTCTTGATTTAAAAAGTTTCCTATACGCCCAAAAACAAATGCCAATGGCACGCTAATGGCAACAAGATCCATTATTTTGCCAAACTCAATCTTATATTTTTTAGAGTACATGTAGGTGCTTATCAAAAAGCCAAGCACTGCGCCATGATAGCTCATGCCTCGAATACCGACAAATTCACCGTTTACAAAAGGGTTGAAGATCTGCCATGGATGAGAAAGATAGTAGAGCGTTTGAGTGTCGTAAAAGAGAATATAGCCAAGTCTTGCACCAAGAATAACGCCGATTTCTACATAGATAAAGTAAGCATCTATCTCTTTGCCTTTGAAATCTAAATTATCTTTTTTGATAAAATATTTTCCGATATAAAGAGCAGTCAAAAGTGCCAAAACATACATGATTCCATACCAGTGAATCGGTATAAAGATAGTAAAAGCTACGGGATTAAATGTCTCGTATATATTGTTCCATGCCGACATCAATCTCTTAATGCCTCGGCGATAAGTTCGATAGGATTTTTAAATACCTGAGGCGCATCTACATAGTTCATAGAAGCGTTTATCTGCATCCTGCATGCGCTGCACTCGGCACTAACAATATCTGCGTTTGTTTTTTTAATCATATCCGCTTTTGGAATACCGGCAGCTTTCGCAAAGTGGTACTTCTCGCTCTGCATTGTTACACCGCCAAATCCGCAACAGCTATTTGGGTCACTCATCTCAACGATAGCGTAATTTTTGCTTATAAGATTTCTCGGTTCCATGTGGATTCCCTGCATCTTTTTTGCATGACATGGGTCATGATATGTGACTATTTTCGTATCTTTTTTCTTTGAAGCCAAGAGCTGCTCAAGCTGAGTGTGATGCTGTAGCCACTCGGTAGCCATAAAGATTTTGCTTCTTAGCGCAACCGCTCTTGCCTTCCACTCTGGCTGGTCATGGAAGTAATGCTCATAATCTATCTTTAACATTGCACTACATGTAGCTTCTGGAACAATGATAGCCTCAACATCTTTGCTAAAACTCTCAAAATACTCAATATTGAATTTTGCATTATAGTCAACCGTATCAAAATCTCCCGTAAAGTAAGCAGGTGCGGAGCAGCACTTTTGGTCTTTTGCCAAAAATGCGTCGATGCCCAAATGCTCCAATATCTCTAAAAGCGAATTTCCTACATTTACATAGTTGTAATTACCCAAACAGCCTATAAATATAGCAACTTTTCTTTTGCCGCCGTTGCTTATATTCTCTGGATGTGAGTTTAAAAATGATGTTTTTCTAAGACTAGGCAACAACCTGTCCGCTCTTAACATCGGCAAATTAAAACGAGAACTCATAGAGTCGATATCGGCTTGAATCTTAAACCCGCATGTCTGAAATACCCAACCGAGTTTAAACGCTATATCGTTAAGCCAGCGGTGGCGAAGAAGCAAAAAGAAAGCTTTTTTGTACCATGCAATACCGAATTTCTTGCCTATGTCGGAGCGAACTTGCTCTATAACCATATCTGTCGGAAGAGATCTCGGACAAGCCTCAACACAAGCCGTACATAAAAAACAGCTCTCAAAGATGGCTTTTGCATTTAAGTCTAGCTCAAGATTGCCTCTTTGGTAAGCTCCCAAAAGGTCTAAAAAACCGCGTGGAGAGGTAACTTCATCTGCATTTACATTGTGAATAGTGCAAACCGGGATACATTTTCCACACTTTATGCACTCATCAGTCGTGGCACCGAAGTTGAAAATTTCTTGTGCTGTTTTACTCATCATCAAACCGTTTTAGAGAATGTTTTAGAGTTTGCGGCATGTTTTTTCATGTAAGCATCAAAAGGCATCGCAATATTTCGTATAAGCAGAGTTCCTGTTTGGCTGCACTCTATAAAATCATCGTTTATACTTAAGAGTTCATCATCTTCAAACGGTTTTAAAGCTTCGATAGCATCTGCAAAATATGTTTTAAAATCAATATTAAATAGTTTCTCAAATCTCTTAATATCAAGTTTAAAGTTGCTCATAAGCTCCATGATCACAAATTGTCTAACTCTGTCATCCTCGCTTAAGACTATGCCTCTCTCAAACGGAAGCATTCCAGCATCGATTGCATCTTCATACTCTCTCATATCTTTCGTATTTTGCGCATAGTAGTCGACACCCTCGCCAATAGAGGTAAGCCCCACACCTACTAAATCAGCTCCGCCTTTTGTGGTATACCCTTGAAAATTTCTATGCAGTTCGCCTTTTTCTATCGCCTTAAATAACTCATCCTCAGGCTTTGCAAAGTGATCCATTCCTATCATTTTGTAACCGTTTGAGGTTAAAAAATGAATCGTATGTTGCATAATGCGAAGCTTCTCATCAGGCAGAGGAAGAGTAGTCTCATCGATTTTGCGCATAGTTTTTTTCATCCAAGGCACATGAGCGTAGTTAAAAACCGCAAATCTGTCGGGATTAAGCGTAAGGGAAAGTTCAAGAGTCTCTTTAAAAGTCTCTAGCGTCTGGTAAGGCAGCCCGTAAATAAGATCTACATTTACAGAGTGCATGTTATATTTTCTAGCCAAATCCATCGCATATTTTGTGATAGCGTAAGGCTGAATTCTATGAACCGCAGTTTGAACTTTTTCGTTAAAATCCTGCAAACCGAAACTCACACGGTTAAAACCGTTTTGGCTAAGCACACGCATCTGCTCTTCATCAATGTGACGAGGATCTATCTCGCAGCTTATCTCGGCATCTTTTACAAAGTTTGGAAAAAAAGATTTGATCTCTTTTATAACTTCCTCTAACTGAGGGGCATTGAAAAAAGTGGGAGTTCCGCCGCCAAAGTGCATCTGAATCACTTTTCTGCTGCAATTCACATGTGAAGATAGAATCTTCAACTCTCTTTTTAGATACTCCAAATAACGAATCATTTTATCTTCTTTAGAGGTAAAGACAACATTACAACCGCAGAAATAACAGGCATTTTTACAAAAAGGAAGATGAAAATAGAGGCTCAGAGGACGAGACGGATCTTGTTGTTCTAGCTTTTGTATGTAGGTTTCATACCCAAATGAGTCACTAAATTCTAATGCGGTAGGATAACTTGTATAACGAGGTCCCGGTTTTGAGTACTTCGTAAATTTTGTAAAATCTAGCATAATTTATAATCCGTTGTTTATTTTATAGTTAAAGCGATTATCTCTAAAAAGTGTTGAAAATCTAATTAATCTAATTTTTAAAATGTCCCGCTAATCTTTGATAAATCTCAGAACTCTCTAAAAGTTCACTATGCTTGCCGCTTGCCGTAATCTTACCTTTTTGCATAACCAAGATCTTATCAGCATGTTCAATTGTGCTAAGTCTGTGAGCGATAGTGATGGTAATTTTATCTTTTGTATACTCATCAAGCGCAGCTTGAATCCTCTTTTCGCTCTCATTGTCGAGTGCCGATGTCGCCTCATCAAAAAGTATCAAAGAGGCATGCTTGTAGATGGCTCTGGCAATTGCTACACGCTGTCTCTGTCCGCCTGAGAGGTTTGAGCCGAACTCCTCCATTTTGGTATGAATTCCATCTTCAAGAGACTCTACAAAACTCATAGCATCCGCTAAAAGGAGTGCTTCTTTCACCCTTTCTTCATCTATCTCCTGAGCGTATGCAACGTTTGCCGCCAAAGTATCTTGAAAAATATAGATTCTTTGCGTCACCAAAGAGATATGATGCTTTAGAGAGTCTTGCGTAAACTCTTTTATATTTGTACCGTTTATGAGTATCTCTCCGCTTAGCGGATCATAAAAACGAAGAAGCATATTTATAAATGTGCTTTTCCCGCCTCCGCTATCTCCGACAAGTGCTATCTTTTGTCCCTGTTTTATCTCTATATTGATATTATCGAGCGCATAAGAGTCATCATACTTTAACTTTACGTTTTTAAACTCTATATGCCTAATCTCATCTTCTAAAACTTTAGTTCCGTCTATGATTTTGTTCTCTACATCCAGCATTTCAAAAACTCTCTCACTGGCAGAGACGGCATCTTGGATTTTAGAGTAGATTGTCCCTATGCGGCGAATCGGCTGGAAAACAAGCCCGACTGCGGTTATAAATGCCGTAAACTCTCCGACACTCATATTGCTGTTATAAACTTCTCGTCCACCTACAAAGATAACCGCTGCAAGCCCTGTAGCTCCGACAATCTCCATCATGGGTGATACAATATCTCCCACATAAACAGACTTCATGTTTATCTTGAAAAACTGCCAGTTTTGAGCACTAAAACGCTCCATCTCAAACTTCTGCGTAGCATTTGCTTTTATAATTTCGCTGTTGTTAAAGACTTCACTAAGCCTGCTGACCACATCTGCATTTTTTTCTTGAGAGCGGCGTGAATATTTTTTAAGTTTTTTACCGATAGCTAAAATAGGATAGACAGCCAAAGGAAAGACTATAAGAGAGTAAAAAGCGAGCACCGGATTTAGGTACACCACATAACCCAAAAGTGCAATGACGGTTAAGCTCTCGCGAAAAAGCTCAGGCAACATGTTTGAGACGAAATATCTAATCCTGTCTATGTCGTTAGTAACTCTTGATATAAGCTCACCGCTGCGATTAAGATACAGAAATGTCATATCAAGATTTATAATCTTCTCAAGCAGCATTTCACGAAATCTACTCATAATATGCTGACCGATATAGCTCATAAAAACTGACTGCAGATATCTGCCGATAGATTTAAAAAAGTATATGCCGATAAGTCCTAGAGGGATGTAGTAGAGCATCTCCTCTTTTTTTTCTATAAACATCTCGTCCATTAAAGGTTTCATGATGTGAGCAGTTGCAGTGGTCGCACTAACCGTTAAGACAATACCTATAAAAACAAGCAAATACTCTAGTTTATACTCTTTTATGTACGGCACGTAGCGTTTAAAAATTTTTTTCAATGACTATTCCAAGACTCTTATTTAGACTGAATTTTATCTAAAAAATAAAAATATTTTATTGTTGGCTGATTTTCATCATTTTTTTTGTAAAATCTCTTTATGAAAATATGTATAGTAAAACTCTCGGCTATGGGAGATATCATTCATGCTATGGTAGCATTGCAGTTTATAAAAAAAGAGTTTCCGCATGCCGTGGTTGACTGGGTTGTGGAGAGCGCATTTGCCGATGTTTTGAAAAACAATCCGCATGTTAATAATATACTGCTGATAAATCTCAAATCTATAAAAAAGAAAAAGAGCGAAATTTTCAGCCAATACAAAATTTTAAAGAGCTACTCAAAAAATGGTTACGACATCGTCATAGATGCTCAGGGGCTTCTAAAATCAGCGATTGTTTCAAGAATTATCGGTGCAAAAGTAATCGCCGGTTTTGACAAAAGTTCAATTAGAGAAGGAGTCGCTTCGCTCTTTTATAACAAAAAAATTCATATCGATTATGCCGCAAACACGATTGATAGAAATGCAACCGTCATCTGTGAGCCTCTTGGCGTAGAAGCGACAAGCAAAAAGATTTTAGAAAAAGAGAGTTTTTTATTTTCCTCTTCACCCGTAGAAAATTTGCCAAAAATCTTCAACCTCTTTGTTATCGGCTCTACATGGGAGAGCAGAAACTATCCAAAAGAGAAGTTCGTTGAGATTGCCGAAGCGTTAACAATGGAAACATTTGTAGTTTGGGGAAGCGAGGAAGAGCATCAAAAAGCGCTCTGGATGCAAGAGAAGTCGAAATATCTTCAAGCACTGCCTCGAGGCTCGCTGGATGAGCTAAAATATGTTATCTCAAAATGCTCTTTGCTTATAGGAAATGACACAGGACCGACTCACATGGCATGGGGACTAAACGTACCCTCAATCACTATTTTCGGTCCTACTCCGATAAACCGAGTCTATGCAACGCCGATAAATAAGATTATAAAATCCAAAAGTACGGTAAATCACTATAAACTTGACAAAAATGACTTCTCGATATGTGAGATAGAATCAGACGAAATCGTAAAAATAGCTAAGGAAATTTATGAACAACAAACCAAAATATCATCTCTTTAAAAATACTAAATATGCGGTTGATGGATTTTTGCATGCCTTTAAAACCGAAAGCTCTTTTAGATTAGAGCTTCTGCTCGCCCTTTTTATCATTCCTGCCATTTTTTTACTTGATTTCGAGCTGTGGCAAAAAAGCGTTCTATTTTGCACTGCTTTTTTAGTCCTTATCGTAGAGCTTTTAAATAGCGCAATTGAGAACGTCGTAGATCTGGTTACTACAGAGATTCACCCTTTGGCAAAAAATGCAAAAGACATCGGTGCGACTGCGGTAATGTTTAGTATAACGCTTCATGTTCTCTGCTGGGCGCTCTTTTTGTTCTAATGATTCTGTTTAAGTAAAATTTATATAAAATTCAACTTTACCAAAGGCAATATTTAACAAATGAATATATTAGTATTAACCTCATCTTCTGACTCATTTAACAGCATAAGACCAGAGCTGGAGATTTTTATCTCTCTGGCAAAAGCAGGACATAAAATAACTCTGATGACTCAAAAAGAGAGTGCGTATTCTGCTAGATTTAAAGAGTTTGGCATAGATGTAATTGAGGCTGAGTACAGAAAAAAGATAAGCTTTAAAACCATTTCGGACATAAGAAGAGTAATCAAAGAGAAATACATATCTATCGTTTATGCGACAAACTCAAAAGCTATCTCAAATGCAATCTTTGCGACTCTCTTTAGCGATGTAAAACTTGTCGTTTACCGCGGAACTACGGGCGGACTCTACAGACACGATCTAGGTTCATACTTAAATGCGCTCAACCCGAGAGTAGACGGTGTCGTCTGTGTCTCTAAAGCGGTAGAGAATCATGTAAAAAAACAGGTTTTCGGCAACACTAAAAAGATAGTTACAATCTACAAAGGGCATGATGTTTCATGGTACGATGAAAAACCGTCTAATCTTGAAGATTTCGGTACAAGCGAAAATAATTTTAATGTCGCTTTTGTCGCAAATGTCAGAGAGCATAAAGGTTTGATTTATGTAGTAAAAGCGGCACATGAACTCGCAGATATCAAAAATTTACACATACTTCTCATCGGAAAAGACATATCACAAGAGCCTTACCTCTCAGAAATTGAAAACAGCGGTATGAAAGAGCGGATCCATGTCACGGGATACCGCAGCGACGTACCTCAAATCATAGCCGCATGCGATGTTCTCATTCATGCTTCCACCCGTAAAGAGGGTTTGCCTCGCGTTATACTTGAATCCCTTGCAAGCGGTACTCCCGTCATTGCCTCGGCAAATGAAAGTTCTCTTGAGATCATAGAAGACGGTATTAACGGATTTATAGTTCCCATAAAAGATGCCAAAGCCATAGCCAAAAAGATAAGAGTTTTATGTAACTCTTCTGAAATATTAAAAAATGTAACAGATCATGCAAAAGACGTGATAAACTCTAAATTTTCTCATTATGAGACTGCAAAAAAATATATTCAATATTTTGAATCGCTTTTATAAAAAATAAGATGGCTGATATCAAAAAATTAACTTTTGAGGATTCCATAAACTACCTCTTCATTTTATATGCCTTTTTAGTGCCTATTTCAAGAGCAGGGTTATCCTTTCTAACGGCTGTTTTATTTCTTTTATGGCTCTTTAGTGATAATTTTAAAAAGAGGATTGATTTTTTAAAATCAGATAAAACCGTAATTTATCTCGTTGCTTTTATCGCTCTTAGCATCCTTTCTCTTCTTTGGTCAGATAATGTGAGCAGCGGAATAGAGTATATAAGAAGATATTGGTACTTTCTGGTTTTGTTGGTAATTGCCTCAACTATACAAAAAAAGTTTATAGAGTATGCCGTATCGGCATTTTTGGCGGGTATGCTTTTAAGTGAGATTATCTCCTACGGTGTATTTTTTGAACTCTGGAGTTTCAAGCGTGCAACAGTAGAATTTCCAAATCCTTTTATGAATCATATTCAATACTCTATGCTTCTGGCTTTTACCTCTCTTCTTCTTTTAAATAAAATTTTTTATGAGCAAAATATAAAATTAAAAGTGCTCTACTCTCTATTTTTTTTGACAACAACCGCAAATCTTTTTTTGAATTCGGGAAGAACAGGTCAAGTGGCATTTGCGCTCTCCATATTTGTAGTCGGATTTTTAAATATTAAAAATAGAATTATGGCTTTTTTTGCTATTTCTATTTTAGTTATATCTATTTTTTATGCGGCATATCAGATTAGCCCTAACTTTAAAGAAAGAGTCCACAGCGGCATATCCGACATACATAAAATTATTTACGATAAAAACTACTGTACGTCATTTGGTCTCAGAGCAGGTGCTTGGAGCATTGGCGGCGAGATATTTTTAGACAATCCGATTTTGGGAATCGGCTCTAACGGAGAGATGGATGTTCTCAAAGAGTATATTTCTAAAAATCATCAAGAGATGGAGTGTGTAAAAGAGATGCCTAGTTATCATAATTTCTATATTCAAACTGCCGTCCATCTCGGGATTATTGGACTTTTTTTATATATAATGATATTTTACAGCCTCTTAAAAATCAATATTCGCGATAAGTTCTATTTTAACTTAGCAGCTCTTTTTGTAACCGTTTACTCTGTTTCAAGTTTAGTAGAAAATATGTTTCATGCGCAGTTTCCAATCGCATTCTTTGCACTATTTGGCGGAATTTTTATAGCACAACACAGGATAGAAAATGAAGTTTGAATCAATAAGCAGCCAATACGAAGAGTTTTTAAAAAATATAAAAAGTTATTTTGAGAGCGAAAAAAAGTCGATTCATAAAGCAAGAAACGAGATCAAGATTATAAGTTTTAAAGATGAAGATCTTGTCGTTAAATCCTTTAAGATTCCAAACCCTGTAAATAAAATAGTGTATACTTTTTTTAAAGACTCAAAAGCTAAAAAATCGTATGAAAACAGTATAAAGATAATGGGTTTTGCACCAAAACCGATAGGATATATCGAGTTTAAAAAATTCGGACTAATTGATGAGAGCTACTTTATCAGCGAGGCTTTTACATATGACTTTAGCATACGAGAACCTCTCTTGGATAATGACTTTGTAGATAAAAAAGCCATTTTTAACGCTTTTGCAGAGTTTACTTTTGATCTTCATGAAAAAGGCATTTTCCATCTTGACTACTCTCCGGGAAATATTCTCGTAAAAAAAGAGAGCAAAAGATATATTTTTAAAATTGTGGATATTAACAGAATGGAGTTTAGATCTCTTTCTTTAGATGAGAGGCTGATAAATTTTTCTAAGCTTTGGGCAAAAGACGAAGATCTAAAGCTCATCGTAAAAGAGTATTGTAAACTTGCAAAATATGATGAAGAGAGTTGCGTGAATCTCGCGTTAAAATATTCGCAAAATCATAAAGATAGAAAAAATGCCAAAAAGAGATTAAAAGGAAAGAAAGTTGTCGATTAAAAATATATCATGCGTCATAATAGTAAAAAACGGCGCTTCAACCATAAAAGAGACTCTTGAATCTCTTAGCTTGTTTGACGATGTCGTTTTATACGACAATGGTTCAACCGACGCTACGTTAGAGATCGCAAAAAACTACACAAACATAAACATAGTCATGGGAGATTTTTTAGGTTTTGGAGAGACAAAAAACAGAGCCGCCTCTTTTGCAAAAAATAGCTGGATCTTGTCTCTCGACGGCGATGAAGTATTGCCGCCTAGTTTGATTGAAGAGCTAAAAACACTAAAACTTGAAAATGAAAAAGAGGTCTTTATCATCAAAAGAGACAACTACTTTTTGGATAAAGAGATCAAACATAGCGGCTGGGGCAGAGATTTTCTTACAAGAATTTACAATAAAAACCAACACGGTTTTAACAAAAACATAGTGCATGAATTCGTAGAACTCAAAAACGATACGATCAAAACAAAACTAAAAAACAGTTTCAAGCATAACGCCGTGCAAGATATAAATCAGTTTTTGCAAAAAATAATCAACTATTCGGATCTCGCATCTAAAGATAAAAAAACATGCTGCTTTTTAGTCGTGCTTGTAAAGGCAAAGTGGGCATTTATAAAAACCTATTTTCTACAACTTGGTTTTTTAGACGGATGGAGAGGATTTGTTATAGCAATGTTTAATTTCAACGGCAAATTTTTCAGATATTTAAAGAGATATATAAACGCTAGGACTAAATAGCTCTTTTAAATATTACAGGTATCCCTGCGTATATACCCGATTGTTCCAGCCTTTTATTCACAAGACTCATAGCACCTATAACTGTATTTTTAGGTATATAAGAACCTTTTAAAATATTTACGTCATTTGCAATCCAGCACTCATCTTCAATGACTATTGAAGATGTGATATACTCATCTTTATATATTTTTCCGGCAAACAACTTATGATCATTATCATATATTTTAACAGATTCACCAAATAAACAATTCTTGCCGATAGTTATCTCCTCTCTGCAGATTATGGAGCAGTTTCTATTAAAAAAACAGCCATCATCAATAGTTAATCGAGCATTCTTTCTTACACCTATAATAGTGCCTGATTTTAATGTTATATTCCCGCTAATAGTCAATTTTGCGTTTTTTGCAATTTCTATTTTAAAAAAACCGCTGGATGAGATCTTTCCATTAAATATAAAACTGCTCCCCCTTGTAATTTTTAATGACGATATATATAAAAATTGATATATTTTATAAAAAATCCCAACCATCCATCACTCCACATTTGCGTAATTTCATTATGATTTTAGCATAAATAAGTTAGACTAAGCAGATTTATTGGAAGCGGAGAGTTATAATTTGATTACACATGTAAACTTTGCAAAAGGCTTTCGTGGCGGCGAGAGACAGACGCAGCTTCTCATAGAACAGCTATCTCTATTGGGCTATAAACAAAAACTCATTGTTAGAAAAAACTCGGAACTTACAAAGAGGTGTAATAATTTAAAAAACTTAGAGATTATAGAGATATCCAAGCCCTATATTTTACACATAAACAAAATAAAAGACAGCTCCATCATCCATGCACATGAAACAAAAGCACTCCAGTTTGCTTATTTTGCGAATTTGTTAAAAAAAACTCCATATATAGTTACAAGAAGAGTTGACAACGCTCTGAAAACAAATTTTTTAAATAGACTCATGTACACAAATGCAAAGTTATCGGTTGCCCTCTCTAAAGCAATTGAAAAAGAGATTTTAAGAGTAGCTCCAAAAGCAAAAACCAACATTATTCCAAGTGCTTTTAGCGACATTGAGGTTAATGAGAAGATAGCACATGAGATAAAAAAAAGGTTCGATAAAAAATTTCTTATAGGTCATGTGGGTGCGCTCGATGACAGACATAAGGGACAATCTATCATCATCGACATAGCAAAAAAAATAGAGACTTCACATCCAAAGATTCACTTTTTGCTAGTTGGCGGCGGATGCGATGAAGAGCGTTTCAAAGAGATGGCAAAAGGGCTGACAAACATCACCTTTGAGGGTTTTGTAAACAATGTAAACGACTATATAAGATGCTTTGACATGTTTGTTTTTCCATCAAGAAATGAGGGCTTAGGCTCTACTCTTCTTGATGTTATGAAAATCGGCATACCCATCATCGCAAGCCGTGTAGGAGGAATTGTTGATATTATCAAAGATGATGAGAACGGACTGCTTTTTGATATAAACAATCCAGATGAACTTGAAAAACTTATTTTAGCACTTTATGAAGACCATGAAAAAGCAGAGTTTTTAGTTTCAAACGCTCTCAAATCGGTTGAAAAATATTCAGCCGAAAATATGGCTGAAGCATATATAAAACTTTATGAACAAAAAGCCGACTAATATCTATCAGT